>Ga0181520_10000804_pt1 | contig 67700 bp, 48 predicted proteins | sample PEATcosm2014_Bin_29_FD_132451 | JGI IMG/M metagenome (GOLD analysis project Ga0181520, IMG submission 132451) | Peatland microbial communities from MTU Mesocosm Facility, Houghton, MI, USA - PEATcosm2014_Bin02_30_metaG | ecosystem: Environmental > Terrestrial > Soil > Wetlands > Peat | place...
CCTTGCGTATTATGTGGGTATAAAGCGCGCTGAAGAAGATTCAGGCTACGCCTGAATACCCTGCGCGTGCATTTGTTCTTTGACAATTTAACCAGCCCCCGGCGTAGCGAACCGGGGGCCATTAGCAATGCGCGGCGCCGACCTGCCCGAGTCGGCGTCCGCGCCGGCGGCTGCGCAGAAGTTGTGACGCGTGGGTCTCGTGCCTCGACCCGCCCTACGGACCACGCAACGGTCGCGAACGCCCCCGCGAGCCTTGGCAGCAATTAATTATTTTTATGACACTGCACTTAAATAGCTAAAGGAGCATGGCGTGTGCCCGACCCTTGTATACTGTACGCATGGACATATAGCCAAAAAGTGGCTAGGAAGTGGCTAGGTTGGCAACAAAAGTGGCTAGGAAATGGGCCAAAGTGGCTAGGTATTGTCTAGGTATTTCGGCAGTGGCAAGACTATCGTTAGAGTGTCAAGCGATCGAATTCCCGCAATCTACGCTGTGCGAGCAACACCTTTAGCGAAAGCAATACATACACATAGACGTAGAAAATCGACACAAAAACGCCAAAAAGCCCCTTTTTTCCATGTGGCTACACCACTGCATAACACAAAACGGTTGGTTGGTCTCGGCGGCCCAAGCTGGAGAAATGCCGCTGGAAGCACTTTTTTCTGACTCATGCCCGGCTGCTTTGCTGGCGGCGAACAAATCGGCCGTCGCCGACCATGCCGACCACGACCACGACCACGACCACGACCATGAGTACATGGTGCCCGACATGGTGCCCGACGGTGCCCGGACCAAGTCTGCACAACAGCGAATGGAACAAAAAATGGGCCTGGTTCAAAGCAAGCTAACTTCGCGGCGCACGGGCCTGCAGTACCCGGACGCATTTCCCCGCGAATTTCCTCACCGCCCCACGTGCCAACGCATGGTCCACTATTCCTCCAAGCGAGGGTTAGCCAAGCGGTCCGAAAAGCCTTACAATTTCGTGCAGTTGTTTGATCGGCTCACTAGCACGGAGGTCCCGATGAGCGCCCAGCCCTTTGCCCATTTACACTGCCATAGCCATTACAGCCTGCTGGACGGCGCCGGAAAAATCTCCGGCCTGCTGAAGCGGACCAAAGAACTGGGCATGAATTCCCTGGCCCTGACCGACCACGGCAATCTGCACGGGGCACTGGAATTCTATAAAGCCGCCAAGGAAATGGGCATTAACCCGGTCGTGGGGATCGAGGCCTATATCGCCCCGGGGAGCCGCTTTTATAAAGAGAACGCCAGCGGCTCGAAAGAAGCCAGTTATCACATCACCCTGCTGGCCAAGGACCGCACCGGTTTTCAGAACCTGCTGAAGCTCTCCTCCCAGGCCTTTTTGGAAGGTTTCTATTTCCGTCCCCGCATTGACAAAGAAATCCTGGCCGCCCATAGTGAGGGCCTAGTCTGCCTGAGCGGCTGCGTCTCCAGCGAGCTGAACCGCGGCCTGTTGATGGGCAACGCGGCCGGCATGGAGAAGGCCCGCGAGGCGGCCGCCTGGTACCACAAAGTTTTCGGCGACCGCTACTTCATCGAGATCCAGTACAACGGCATCGAGCAGCAGCGGATCGCCATGGAAGGCGCGATCGAGCTGGCCAACGGCATGGGCCTGCCGCTGGTGGCCACCAGCGACGTCCATTACGTGCTCCGCGAAGACGCCGAGGCCCAGGACATCCTGCTGTGCGTCAACACGGGCAAGTTCCGCACCGACACTAACCGCATGCGGATGGAGACCAACGAATTCTACCTCCGCAGTCCCGAGGAGATGTACACGGTCTTCACTGGACACGCCGAGGCCCTCAAGCGGTCGCAGGAGATCGCCGACAGCGTCCACATCGACCTGGAACTGGGCAAGCGGCACTTCCCCGTCTTCAACCCGCCCGACGGCAAGAACTCCGAGGATTTCCTCCGCGAGTTGGTCCTTTCCGGGCTGAAGACGCGCTACGCCGACAATCCCCAGCGGATGGTCGATGGCGAGCTGTCGGAAGAGGTCATGGCCCGCGTCGAGCGCGAGCTGGGCGTGATCAACAAGCTGGGGTTCGCCAACTACTTCCTCATCGTCTGGGATTTCGTACACTTCGCCCGCTCGCAGGACATTCCGGCGACGGCCCGTGGATCGGGCGTCGGCTCGCTGGTGACCTACGCCCTGTTCCTCAGCCACGTCTGTCCTTTGGCCTACGACCTGCTGTTCGAGCGGTTTCTCGACGAGAGCCGCCGCGAGGCGCCCGATATCGACATCGACTTCTGCCAGCAGCGCCGCGGCGAGGTGATCCAGTACGTCAAGGAGCGCTACGGCATGGCCAACGTGGCCCAGATCGGCACGTTCGGCACGATGGCGGCCCGGGCGGCCATCCGCGACGTAGGCCGGGCGCTAGGCATGCCCATTCCGCGGGTCGATGCCGTGGTGGCCATGGTGCCCGACGAATTGAAGATCACCATCAAGTCGGCCCTGGAGAAGAGCGACGATCTGAAGAAACTGCACGACGCCGATCCCGAGATCCGCGAGCTATTGACGCTGGCGATGAAGATCGAGGGGCTGGCCCGCAACGTGGGCACGCACGCCGCCGCGGTGGTGATCGCCGACCGCCCGCTGACCGACTACGTGCCCTTGCAGCACGTGCAGAACAAGGAAGAAGTCATCACGCAATGGGCGATGGGCGACGTGGAGAAGGCCGGCCTGCTGAAGATGGACTTTCTCGGCTTGCGGAACCTCACGATCCTCTCGAAAGTTATCGCCCTGATCGCGCAGACCACGGGCAAGCAGGTCGATCCCTACAAGTTCCCCTTGGACGACGCGGAGACGTTCGCCCTTTTGTGCCGCGGCGAGACGAAGGGCGTGTTCCAATTGGAAAGCGGCGGCATTCGCGATCTCTTGCAGCGGATGAAGCCCGACCACTTCCGCGACATCATCGCCACCAACGCCCTGTACCGTCCCGGCCCGCTGGAGGGCGGCATGGTCGAGGACTACATCCAGGTGAAACACGGCCGCAAGCAGCCGCAGTACGAGCACGCGGTCATGGAGGAGGTCCTGGCCGAGACCAACGGCGTGATGGTCTACCAGGAGCAGGTGATGCGGATCCTCAACCGCCTGGGCGGCATCGCCCTGGCCAACGCCTACAGTTGCATCAAGGCCATCAGCAAGAAGAAGCTGGAGATGATCGCCAAGTATCGCGAGGAGTTCATCGAAGGCGCCTTTCAGAAAGGCATGGCCAAGAAGAAGTCGGAAGAGGTTTTCGGGCTGATCGAGAAGTTCGCGGGTTACGGCTTCAATAAATCGCATAGTACTGCCTATGCTCTCATCGCCTACATGACGGCCTACCTGAAGGCCCATTACAAGGTCGAGTTCATGGCGGCCCTACTCTCCAGCGATATCCCGGGCCGCAACTTCAAGAAGAAGGACTCGCTGGTCGAGCACATTGAGGACTGCAACCGCATGAACATCGAGGTCGCGCCGCCGGACGTCAATCGTTCGGATGTCGAGTTCGCGGTGGGCGAGGGCAAGATCTTCTTTGCCCTTTCGGCCATCAAGGGCTGCGGCGGGGCGGCCTCGGCGGCCATCGTCAAGGCTCGCAAGGCGGGCGGCCCCTATCGCAGCATCTTTGATTTCTGCCAGCGGCTCGATCCGGGCCAGGTCAATCGCACGGCCATCGAGTCGCTGGTGAAGGCCGGGGCCTTCGACACGCTGGGCGGGCGGCGCTCGCAATGGTTCGCCGCCATCGATCGCGCCTTGCAGGCCGGGGCCTCGGCCGCCGCCGATCGCCGCAGCGGACAGAAGGGTCTTTTCGGCGACGATGAAGAAGAAACCGTGGAAACGGTCGCCAAAGACCTACCCGAAGTGCCTGAGTGGGAACAGAAAGACCGCCTGGCCAAGGAGAAGGAGGTGCTGGGCTTCTACCTCTCCAGCCATCCGCTGGCCGAGTATGCCAAGAAGCTGCGGGCCTATTGCTCGCACACCACGGTCGAGGCGACCGCCCTGAAACACCGCGCCGAGGTGATGATCGGCGGCATGATCGCCTCGATCAAGCACTCGCACACCAAGAACCCCAAGCCGGGCGCCCCCAGCCGCTACGCCATGTTCGACCTGGAAGATACCGAGGGCATCATGCGCTGCATCTGCTGGCCGGAGCAGTTTGCCCAGTTCGGCGAGCTGATCCAGCCCGATGCGATCTGCGTCCTCCGCGGCGCGATCGACAAGCGGGCCGGCAGCGAAGAGGCGAACACGATCATTAATGAAGTCATCCCCATCGGCGACCTTGAGGCTCGCTATACCCGCGGCATCCGCGTCCGCGTGCTGGAAGCGTCGCATGGCGTGAAGAAGCTGGAAATGCTCCACGAGATCCTCCGCGGCTATCCGGGCGATTGCCAATTCGAACTCCTGCTCTGCCTGGCCGACGGGCGGAAGGTTTCCTGCCGTTGCGAGACCTTCCGCGTTGCCAACAACGCCGAGATGCGCAGCCGCGTGGAAGAACTGCTGGGGGCGGACAACTTCCGCCTGATTACCGCCCGGCCTAGCGCGGGCAACGGAAGAGGACGCTCGTAGGTCCGTGGTAGGTCCTTTCTGCCGGAAAGGACCATTGTGCGCTGTGGAGGGGGAAACCCTGGAGTTTTTCGGGGCGCGGGGCAGATTGGTCTCTCTCGGCAAGAGAGACCTACTCGTTCGACGCGCACCAGCCGGCATGCTAGAATTGCTTATCCGCCAATTCCTTCCTGGAACCGCACCATGCCTCGCCGACTTCGCCTCACCGCCCTGCTGCTCCTGCTTGCCCTCACGACGGCTTCGGCCTTCGCCCGCGAACCTGTCGCCGCCGGGAATCCGGCGCTCGACCTGGAACGCCAGTACAAGGCCGATCAGACCAGCCTCCGCGAGGCCTTCGACATGCCGGCCGCGGAAAGCTATCTCGATCGGCAGCGGCAGTTGGGCCAGGAGTGGTGGACGCGTCTGGAGAAATTCGATTTCACCGTGCTCGATCCGCGCCAGCAGGCCGAATACCTGCTGCTGCGGACGGAAGTGCAGGGCGGACTTCTCGAAACAACGGACGCCAAAAAGCACCTGGCTTCCATCACGCCGCTGCTGCCCTTTGCCGCGGCGATCCACGACTTGGAAACGGCCCGCCGCCAATGGGGAACCTTGGACTGCCAGGCCGCGGCTAACCAGGTCGCCGCCCTGGCCGCGGCCGTCAAGCAAGTTCACGAGCAAGTTTCCCGCGCGGGTGGCAAGACGGTTTCCGCGGCGACCGCCATGCGCACGGCCACCAGCGTGCGCGAGTTGCAGGAACTGCTCAAGCGCTGGTATGCGTTCTACGACGGCTACGTGCCCGAGTTCACTTGGTGGCTGAAGAAGCCCTATGACGATGCCTCCAAGCAGCTCGATGAATATGCCAAGTATCTCCGCGAGGAAATCGCGCACGTCCAGGGCAAGGACGATGACCCGCTGGTTGGCCAGCCGATCGGCCCAGAGGCCCTGGCCGCCGGCATCCGCCGCCAGTGGTTGCCCTACACGGCCGATGAGCTGATTGCGATCGGCGAAGGCGAGTTGGCCTGGTGCGAGCGGGAAATGCGAAAAGCGGCCGTCAACATGAAGCTGGGCAACGACTGGCACGCTGCCCTGGCACGCGTCAAGGCCGACTACGTGCCGCCGGGCCAGCAGGCCGAACTGGTGGCCCGCATCGCCCGCGAAGCCACCGAGTTCGTCAAGACCCGCGACCTGGTCGCGGTGCCGCCGCTCTGCGAGGCCTCGTGGGGACTGACGATGATCCCTCCGGAAACGCTCAAGACCATCCCCTACGCGGCCTACAACGGCCGGCAGATGATGGTGGCCTATGCCAGCAGCGAGCTGAAGGAGGACGACAAGCTGATGGTCATGCGGGGCAACAACCGGCACTTCATGCGGTTGGTCGTTCCGCACGAACTGATCCCCGGGCATCACCTGCAAATATACTACGGCGCGCGCGGTCCGGAGCGGCCCTATTTCACCTCCTTCTATGTGGAAGGCTGGGCCTTGTACTGGGAATTGCGGCTCTGGGACCTGGGCTGGGCGCAAACGCCGGAAGACCGCATCGGCATGCTCTTCTGGCGGATGAACCGTTCGGCCCGCGTGATCCTCACGCTCAAGTATCACCTCGGCCGCATGACGCCGGAAGAGATGGTCACTTTTCTCGTCGACCGCGTAGGGCACGAGAAGTTCGGCGCCCGCAGTGAGGTGCGGCGGTTCATCCAAGCCGAGCCGCTCTACCAGGTCGGCTACCTGATCGGCGGGCTGCAACTTCTCGCGCTGCACGACGAGATGGTGGGCACCGGCAAGCTCACGGAGCGGCAGTTCCACGACGCCGTATTGAAGCAGGGCCCCATGCCGATCGAACTGTTACGGGCCGCGCTCACCGGCGCCCGGCTCTCGAAAGACGCGGAACCCTCCTGGCGGTTCGCGAAGTAGTCTCGGCTAAAAAGTTACCTTGTCCCGAATCCACACCACGAAGCGGCCGCCGCGATTGGCGCGGGCGTAGTAGGGAACCGCCGTAAGCGGCTTGCCGCCCGCAAACTGGCTGCGAATCACCATCACGCCGCCCAATAGATCGGGCTTCCACTCGGTCGTCAGCGGAGCGCCGGCCGGCAACACCTGCTCGACATCCTGGTCCGCGCTTTCGATGCAATAGATCAGCGGCCCGTAGCGCAAGGCCACCCGCCCGCGGTCGGCAGCCACTTTGTCGTCGGCCTTGACCCTCTGCGGCTCAAGCGGCAATTCCAGTTCGATCCGGTCGCCCCCCGTCCACTGGCGTTCGACCACCGCGTAGCCGTTGTCCACATTCACTGCCTGCTGTGAGCCGTTGACCATCAGCGACTTCAGCCCCTCGACCGTCGGCTGGGCCGTGTAAAGGCGGCTGGCATCCCGCGCGGGCATCCGCAGGCGAATGGCAAACCGCTTCTCCACCGCCGGGCGGACGACGATTGCCACTTTGCCGCTCCAGGGATAATCGGTCGTTTGCTCGACCTCGACTTTCGTGCCGGCCACGCCGTCCACCGTGACCGTGCTGCCGGCATACAGATTCACATAGAGCGAGTCCTTGCCCACGGCATACATCCAAGTCGGCAGCATCAGCAAAGTGCGAGGGATATTGCCCACACAGCACGGGCAGCCGTGCCACGGGTAGCGCTTCTCATTGGAATCCAGGGCGTTGGTGTAGGTGAAGTTGCGGGCCTCCATGTCGACGTCGCCAAGGATGGCGTTGTAGAACGTGTCTTCATACAGATCGGCGAAACGCGACTGGCGATAGATGGCGTTCATCTTGTGCTGGAAGAACAACTCGCCGCAGTTGGAGCACGACTCGCAATAGGCATTGTTGGGCAGCGAGTAATTGGGTCCGAAGCCCTCGGACGTTTCGCCGCTGCCGATGCCGCCGGTGACATAGTAGCGCTTGTGGACGAGGTTCTCCCAGATCGAGAGGACCGCGCTGTGCAGATCGACGTCATGGGTTTCCATCGCCACTCCGGCCATGCCGGAGTAAAGGTAGGCGGCCCGCACGGAGTGGCCCACGGCCTCGTATTGCCGGGTGACGGGCAGGTGGCTCTGGTCATATTCCTCGCCCCTGCGGCGGCAATTCAGGAGGAAGTTGGCCAGTTCGATGTACTTGCGGCCCTGGCCGGGGCCTTCCTCGGCGTCAACGAATTTGCCTAGGCGGACCAGGGCCTGTTCAAGTTCCTCGTGGCCGTCGTACCAGGCCTGCTTGGGGGCCGGGCCGATATGCCTGCACCAGCAATCGGCCAGCCGCCGGGCGGCACGGTACATGCGGTCGTCGGTCTTGCCGGTCATGAGATAATGGGCCAAGGCCGCTTCGATGAAATAGCCGGCGGTATAGCCCTCGTGATCGCCCTTGTTGCTCCAGCGTTTCAAGCCGTTGAGCGTATAGAAGGTCTGCAAGTAGCCGTCAGGCTCCTGGGCGCTGAGGATCTTGGGGATCCAATCGCCGAGCTTTTTGCGGATCGCGGCCTGGGCGGCGAGGGTTTCCTTGTCGCCTTGCGGATCGAACAGAAGAGCCAGGCACATCGATTCGACCGTGTTGTGGACATAGGCGTTGGGCCAGGGTGGGCCGCGATGGCCGACAAAGGGCCGCCCGGCAAGCTTGTTGCCGGCCTGCGTGAAATTCTCGATCCCGCCCTCGACCAGATTGGGTTCCGACAGCTTTTCGTAGCAGTGTGGGATCCAATGGATGATGATCTGCTTGAGCCGCTCGCGGAGCAGCGGGTTGGTGACCGTGTAGCGCGTGGTCGCGACCGGCTGTAGGGGACCGGCCGGCGGCGGCGCTACGACAGTGACATGCAGCGTGTCCTCGGCCTGAAGTTGCCCTTGCTGGGCAGCCAGTTTCAGCACGTACTCGCCCGGCGCGGAGAAGGAGGCCGATGTTGTCGCGGACTTGGTGTTCTCGAAGGTCACGTCGCCCGCACCGGAAGCCTTGCTCCAAGTCGTCGCGAGCTTCCCGTCGGGCTGGCCGGAATCGCGGACACTGCCGCTGAGCCACGTCTTGCCCGGCAAGACGACGGCTCGATCGATGCCCGCGACGACAATGGGCGGGAAGGCCGGCGAATCGCCACAGTCGTAGACTCGCCACTGGAGAATGCCGGTCGACTCACCGCTGGAATCCATCTCTAGGCGGAGTCTGGTCGTGCGCACGTCATCGAAGGTTGTCGTGTTGTAGGCGTTCCCCCGCAGGCCCAAACCCTTGGCCTTGGCGACCGGCAGGTATTGCCGGCCGTCGAAGTATTTCAGCCGGCAGGCCTTGGGCAGGCGGACGCCGTTGTGGTCGTCGAACCAATAGACGTCGATCATGTCGGTATGGATCGGCTTGCTCCAAGCGTACTCGACCCATTGCGTGCCCTTCCTGGGCCAATTGCCATAAGCCCCGTGGCGTTTGTCGTTGGAGTTGTCTGGATCAAAGCCGCTGTTCAAGGCACGGATGGTCTCGTGGCCGGAAACGAAGGAGGTGCTTGCCGTGGCCACTAGCGCCAGATTGGCGCGGGGCGGCTGGCTGGCGGATGCGGTTTCCAGGCTGAAGACAAGACAGACCAGGGCGACAATTGCGGCAGGTGCTTTCACGATCGGTTCTCCCAGGGGGTGACGTTGTTACTTGTAGGTCTTTCTTGCCGAGAAAGACTAATGTGCGCCGCGCTAGTGGAAAACGTCAAGTTTCTCTCCGGATCTGCGCACATTATTCCTTTCCGGCAGAAAGGACCTACTGGATGGCGGTTAAAAATCGGCAAGCCAGGTAGGTTGTCCTATTATGGCAGATCGGCGAAGTGATGGAAACACCCCGGTAGTACCGTGCAACTCTACCCACGGGCGAGAATTTCCTTACAATACTGTAGGTTCCGGTACCAGTAGTTTACTCAGGAGAATCGGTCATGGAAGCGAAGAGCCATGTATTTGGGAAACGTGTCTTGCCGCGGCGATTGACGCTGGTTGCAGTGATCGTGGGCGGCATGGTGATGGGGTTGTGTGTCCGGGGCCGCACGGCTCAAGGGGAAGATCGGGCGGCCGCGGCAGTGCAGCGCGGCTTGGCCTTCCTTGCCGCTCGCCAGCATGACGACGGCTCTTTCGGCGCGGATGTCTACCGGGGGCACGTGGCCGTGACCGCCTTCGTCGGTCGGGCGATAATGGCCTCCGGCAGCAAGCCGGGTGAAGGACCCTATGGCGCGCACCTGTCGAAGATTCTGGCCTACCTGCTGGGCCGCGTGCAGGCAAGCGGGCTGATCACCTCCAAGGACGCGGACGAGCCTGCGCCCATGTACGGCCACGCCTTCGCCCTGATGTTCCTGGCCGAATGCCAGAAGGCCGTGCCCCAGGACGAGACCAAGGAGAAGATCGAACGAGCGGTGAAGCTGATCGTCAAGACGCAGAACAAGGAAGGCGGTTGGCGCTATCTGCCCAAGCGCGACGACGCCGATCTTTCCGTCACCGTCACGCAACTCATGGCCTTGGCCGCCGTTCGCGACGCGGGCCTAGGCGTGCCTAAGGAGACCATCGAGCGGGCGATAGAGTACGTCAAGAAGAGCCAGAACAGCGACGGCGGTTTCCGCTACCAGTTGACCGAAGAAGGCACGAGCGGTTTCGCCCGCTCGGCGGCGGCGCTGACGGCGCTGTACTGCGGCGGCGTGGGAGGAGATGGTGAGGAGGTCCGCAAGGGATGTCAATACGTGGCCAAGTTCCCCGCCGCCAAGACGGTCGGCCAGCCGGAGGTGTTCTACTTCTACGGCCACTATTATGCGGCCCAAGTGATGAGCCATGCCCCGGCGGCCGATTGGGACCACTGGTACGCGTCCGTCAGCGACCGACTCGTAGAGCAGCAGAAAAAGGACGGATCTTGGCACGACTCGGCCTCAGTCGAACTGGGCACAGCCATGGCCTGCTTGACGCTGCAAACCAAAGCGGTCAAACCATGAAATTCGCCATTTGCAACGAGACGTTCCAGGACTGGCCGATGGATCGCGCTTGCGCTTTTGCGGCCGAGTGCGGCTACACGGGTATCGAGATCGCGCCGTTTACCTTGGCTGCGCGGGCGGGCGACGTCTCGCCCGCCCAGCGGGAAACGGTCTGCCGCCAGACGGAAGCCGCCGGACTGGAGGTCGTGGGCCTGCACTGGTTGCTGGCCAAGACTGAGGGCTTTCATCTGACCAGCGCCGACACGGCGGTGCGGCAACGTACGGCCGACTACCTTGTCGAGCTTGCGCTGCTGTGCCGCGACCTGGGCGGGAAGGTGCTGGTCCTGGGTTCGCCCGCGCAGCGGAACCTGGGCGAAGGCGTGACGAAATCGCAAGGCATGTCCTACGCCGCCGAAGTCCTGGGCAAGGTCCTGCCCGTGCTGGAGTCCAATCGCGTGGTGTTGGCCCTGGAGCCGCTGACTCCGCAGGAAACGAATTTCCTGCTTACCGCCGCCGAGGCCGTGGAGTTGATCGAGCGAATCCGGTCGCCACAGGTCCAGTTGCACCTCGATTGCAAGGCGATGACCAGCGAAACGACGCCGATCATCGAATTGATCCGGCAGAATTGCCGCTGGCTGGCCCATTTCCATGCCAACGATCCCAATCGCCAAGGTCCCGGTTTCGGCGCGCTGGATTTCGTGCCGATCTTCCATACACTGCAAGAGGTCGACTACCAAGGCTGGATTTCCGTCGAAGTTTTCGATTTCTCGCCGGGCATCGAAAGGCTGGCCCGCGAGAGCATCGAGTATATGCGGCGATGTGAGGCATAGACAGCCTAAAGGCTATCGCTCTTCCCGCAGGGCGGGCAGGATGGGGGATTGCAGGATGCCGCGCATGGCGGCGAGACTGGCGATCAGACCGACGGCGAGCACCAGCGCAAAAATGGCGGCGAGCATCGCCAGCGGCACGGCGGCGCCGCGGCCGATGAGGTGCGGCAAGACGGCCACAAATGCCGCCAACAGCCCGACACCCAGCCCCGCTAACAACAGCAACACGTTCTCCATCGCCACGAGCGCGGCCAGTGTCCGGGCGGGAAAACCGGCGGCGCGGAGTAAGGCCAACTCGCCCCGCCGTTCCAAAACGTTCCGCCATTGCACCACGGCCAGCCCGATGGTCCCCAGCAGCAGCCCCAGCCCACCGAGACTCTGGAAGGCGGCGATATAGGTGTTCTGGATGGCTGCCAGCGTGCTGAGCCGCTGAGCGGTCGTTTCGCTAACAAAGCCGTAGTCGCCTAGCTTCTGTTGCAATACCTGCTGAACCGCAGTCGCCTGGTCCGGCGGCGTCTCCACAAGGAAGTAGCGGTAGCCGACCACCGCCGGATCGTAGCGGTGAAGATCGTCTTCGCCCACCAGGAGATCGCCCTGGAAGATGCTGTCTTCCAGCAGACCGACAACTTGCAGTTTGAGCGGGCGTTCGAAGATCTCGCCGCGTCCGCCCTTCAGATCGAGCGCGTACGTGGCGGTCGTCTGATCGAGCACGACGGGGATTGGTTCCTGGCCCGGAACGCCACGCAGGGCGTTCCCTACAGGCGGCGCTAGCAGTTGCCAGGGATGGGGCATGTCCGGCGCGTCGGCCCAGGCAAAGCCGTCGCGTTCGATGAACTTCGGCGTCACGCCCAGCAAGCGCGGCTGTTGCGGTTGATAAAGATTCAGGCAACTTGCCTCATCGCCCGTTTTGACGCGGAAGGCGTAAAAACGGCACTTGGCCAGCAGTTTTTCCTGTTCAGGATCGAAACCTGTTTCCTGACGGCCCTGGGGCGTGTCGAGGTCGAAGTAAATGGGCAATGCACTCTGGCCAATGAGGGTGAAGCCGCCGCTGCCGCTGTCGCGATCAGTGGCTTGCCGGGCGGGATCGACGCGGAACACGCTCACGGCCGCAATCAAGAAGCAGGCCGATGCTGTCAGCCCGATGGCCAGGGCGCTGCGGCCGGGGTTGCGGGCCGCATTGCGCAGCGCCAGGCGGAGCAGGTTGCCGCGCCCTTGGGCGACGGCCGGCCCGGTCGCCCCGCGGCGGAGTTGCAGATAAACAAGTGTTAGCAGCGATGCCAGCGCCAGCGAGCCCGCGCCAAAGAAGGCCCCCACCTGGGCTTCGTCGCCCAGTTTGATCAGGAGCAGGAGGGCAGCGGGAGCGAGGGCAAGGAGAAGCAGGAAGAAGGGGAGGAGGAATGAAGGATGGAGGACTTGAAATCTGAAGTTTGAGATTCGAGATTTGGAAGCAGAAGCGGAGGATTCGGTACTAGGTACTGAGTACTGAGTACCGAGTACCGAGTACTGAGTACGATGGTGGGTCGGCGCTGCGCTTGACCGCACCCTACGGGCCTTCCCCGCCTCACCCGCCAATAACCGCCGTGGGGCGATGCGGCCGATGCGGCGAACGGCAAGCCAAATGGCCGCCAACGCCATCAGCAGCCCGCTGGAAAAACCGATCAGAGGACTCTGCCAGGAAGCGTGCAACGTGAGGAATGGCGTGCCGATGGCCGGCAGCCACCATGTCCGCAGTCCCCAGAGCATCAGCGCCGCGTAGCCCACGCCGGCCAATGTGCCGAGCAGGCTTCCGGCGGTTGCCAACAACAGGCCCTCGCCCGCCAGTAGCCGCGTGATCTGCCGTGGGCGAAAACCCAGGGCCAGCAACAGCCCCACGTGCCGGGCGCGTTGCTCGATCCCCAGGCGGAATAAGAGCATCACGAGCATCACCGCCGCGGCAATCACGAAGAAACTGAGGGCGAGAAAGAGCTCGCCGAAGGACGTCGTGCCGGCCGCGGCCTTGAGGGCCTGCTCCCTGATCGGCTGGAACACAAACTGTTGCGCCGCCGGATCGAGTTCGAGCCGCTGGGCCAGCGACTGGGCGGTAACTCCTGCGGCAGGGCGGATCCGCAGCGCGGTTGTTTGTCCAAAACGGCTCGCCCATAGCCGCCGCCCGGTGGCCAGCGAAACGAATGCCTTGGGCGTGGCCCCGTACTTCGTCCAATACCTGTCGTCGTCCGGTTTGATCCGCCCCCGCTGGATTTTGAAAGGCAAGTCCCAATCTTCGATCGTCGCCTTGTCGGTCAGGCCGCGCACGGTCGGAGTGAGGTTCTTGTCGGCAGCCGCTGCCTCCAACTTCACGATCGCCGCCAGCCGCAGATCGATGGTGCGTTCGTGAACCAGCCCGTGCGTGCTTTCCGGTTCGAAAAACGCGACGTGGATCGCGTCGCCCACGCGGGCCTTCAACCGTTGGGCCGCCCAGGTGTTCAAGGCGATCTCCCCGTCGCCCAGTTTGGGCAAGGGCACACCGTCGGCGGAAAGAAATGGTCCCAGCGGCTGATCTCTTGGAAAATCGATGGCCGTGATGGTCGAATAGGGCACTTCCAGTTTGCCATCGGTGATGCTGTTGGCCAGGTAGGTCAAGGCCGGCTGCACGTCAAGCCCGCCAAGTTGCTCCAGCAGCGCCTGCTCGACGGCCGGCGGGAAGATCATCTGATCGGTCGTCACCTGGATATAGTCGTAGCCTTTCGGCGTCTCGACATGGATGCCGTAGTCGGCCAGCGTGGGATGCCAGGTCGTTTCCTGCGCGGGGCTTTCGCGGAGGATCGCGTTCACACGGCCGCGTTCCTTGAGTTGCACCTGCAAGGCAGCCAGCGAAACATAGGCATTCCGCGGCGCCCGTTGATTGGGCCGCAGGCCGAATCGCCCCAGACCTTCAGCCGGAATCACGCAGACGACTTTGAGCCGCCTGGTATCTACCGCGACCTTTTTACGGCCAAAGGCGCTTTCCGCCGGGATGCCGCCGGTCTTGGGTAGGTCGAGCATTACCGAGTCGCCGGCTTTCACGGCCAGCAAGTTGGCCAGCGGCTCATTAAGAACGATTTCGTCGCCTTGCGGCGGCGCTGGCGGGCCGCCGCTGCCAAGCTGCCAGAACCGCTTTTCGCAACCGATCAGGTTGATCTGGTCCACGCGGGCCGCCGGGGCCGGATCGACCGTTTCCAGGCTGGCGGAATAGAGGATCACGGGCGCTGCGACGTTGCCGGACGACTCGTCGCCGGCCAACTCCTCGCGGAAGAAGTGGTTGGCAACCAGAACCTCGTCGATGCGGCCCAACCCGGCGAGCACCAAATTCTTGAGGCTGGCTTGCATTGAGTCGCCCACCAGCAGCGCACCGGTGAGCACCGCCGTACCCACGGCCACGCCGCAGGACACCGCCACGTTCATCTTCCAGAAGTGCCGGACCGAAAGCAGTATCAGATGAAAGGGCGACATGGCATGCGGAAAACAATACGAAATACGAATGTCGAAATACGAAACAAATTCAAAACTAAGAATTGCGAAGGTTCAAGACTATTTGGTCATTCCGATTTCGTCATTTGGATTTGTTTAGGATTTCGTGCTTCGTACTTCGTGCTTTGTATTATCTCGTGGTCCATCCTTGGCTGTACAACGATGCTAAGCGTTTCCCTTTCCCAAAGGTTGGAGTCTGCCGGCGTCCAACTCCAGCCGCCTCTGCAATTGCTCCGCCAGCCGCTCGCTATGCGTAACGACGATGAGCATCATGGGTCCGCTCTTCTGCAATTCGACCAACAACTGCCCGACCTGTTGCGCCGTGGTACGGTCGAGATTGCCAGTGGGTTCGTCGGCCAGGAGCAGCTCGGGGGCATTGATCAGCGCGCGGGCCAAGGCGGCCCGCTGCCGCTCGCCCCCGGAAAGTTCCGCCGGCCGATGCCCGCGGCGGTCGGCCAGGCCTACGCGCTCCAGCAGCATCTCGGCCCGCTGGACCGTTTCCGCGCGGACGGGTCCCAAGGGCACGGCGGGCAGCAACACGTTCTCCAGCACCGAGCATTGGGGCAGGAGGTAATGGTCCTGGAAGACGAAGCCCACGCGGCGGCTGCGGAAGGCGGCAAGTTCTCGTTCGCCGAGTTCAGCCGGATCGATCCCATCCAGCAGCACGCGACCGCTGCTGGGCGTCTCCAGCGTGCCGACGATACTTAAGAGCGTGCTCTTGCCCGAGCCGCTGGGCCCGAGGACCGCCAGGTTCTGGCCGGGGTCGAGTTCCAGCGACACGCCGCGGAGGACCTCGATCGGCGCTGCGGGCGCGGGATATTGCTTGGTAACGTTTTCGACTTGAAGTTTGGACATGGGAGCTTCAGGCTACAATTAGCTCAAGTATAGCCGCTGCCGCTAGGGAAGTATAGAAGTATATACGCCGGAAACCCGTCGGCCAACGGCGAACTACACTACGGCTGCCTGGCGAATCCGCACCAGCGTGGCCTGGGCCGGCTCGGCTTGGCGGCCGTCATGGAAGAAGGTGCAATTGCCGCCGCTTGCCGCCGCCTGCTTGAGGGCCAAGTACACGCGGGCCAGCATGGTTTCGGCACTGTCGGTCTGTACGGCCACCCCACCGGCCAGACTGACGGTGAACTGCACGGATTTGCCTTCGATCGGCAGGACACAGCGGGCGACGGCCTGGCGCAACCGCTCTGCCGCGCGGATCAGCTCCATGGCGCTTGCGCCGGGCAGCAGGATGGCGAAGGTGCCCTCGTCGCACAGACTTCCCGAATCCATCGCACGGATAGCCGCGCTGAGGAATTGCGCGGCACTGCGGATGATCATGTCGGCAACCGGCCTGCCATATTGCGTCATCAACGAGGGGAAGTTGTCAATCCGCATCGTCAACAAGGCCGGCGCCGTGCCATGCCGCCGCCATTCCGCCAGGCGGCGGGCCAAGTTGAGATTGAAGTCGTCTTTCGGGCACAGCCCATACTGCGATCGCCAGCCGGCCGCGCCCGCGGGCGCCGTGGCCTTGCTCGAAACCGGCGCCGGCATTTGCGATTGAATTGCGGTCGCAGCGGGCACCGCCGGTTGCATCTTCTCCACGGGCTTCGCATCGCAAGGCCGGGTAATTGGACGGATCCCCTGGCCGTCGTGCCAGCAACCGCGGTTCCGCCCGGTCTCTTTGGCCGCATACAAGGCGGCATCCGCACGTTGGATTAGCGCGGAGGTCTCCTCGCCCAGCAACAATTCGGCGACGCCGAAGCTCATTGTGACTTTCAACTCGCTGCCCGGGCCGCGGAAGCGGGCTGCCTCGACGGCCTGCCGCACGCGCTCCAGCACGGCTATGGCCTCGCCGGCCTTTGTCCCCGGCAGCACGATCGTCATCTCCTCGCCACCATAGCGGGCGACAAAATCGCCTTGCCGTCCCGACTCGCGCAAGACACGGGCTGTGCCGCGCAGCACTTCGTCGCCGGTCTGGTGCCCGTGCGTATCGTTGAACTTCTTGAAATGGTCGATGTCGCCGAGGATCAGCGAGAAGGGCCGGCCACTGCGCTGGAATTCGTCAAAGCACGCGGCCACCTTGTCGTCGAAGGCCCGGCGGTTCGCCAACCCCGTGAGGACATCGGTGCGGGCTTCGTTGGCCTTTAGTTCCACCAACTGTGCCTGTTCCGTGAGCTTTTCCTCCACGGAACTGAGTTGCGACTGGATTGAATGGTTGGCCTCGATCAGCCGCGTTACGGCCGAGATCACGGCCTCGGGTTCCTGCGCGGTACCCACGTTCAGTTCCTGGTTGATCTCTTCCACCCGGCTACTGTGCTGGCCGACGTTGGTGGCCATGTGGCTGGCCAGAGCCTTGAGCCGATCGAGGACTTCCTTGACCGCGAGTTGATCTTCGGGCAGATCCACCGCAGTGCCGCGCAGCGCGCGGTGCAGCAGCCAGCCGGTCCCTGCTCCCGCGGAACTCACCAGGATTCCAAACGACAGATCGCCGAGCAATTCAAGCATATACCCTACCCGAATCAGGGGACTTTCCCCGTTCAGTCACATCACTAACGCTTGTCATCAAAAGCATAGGTTCGGTTTTTTGCACCTTGGCGGCAAAGAATTCGGAACGCTGAGTGCGCGGCGGCTTCCGAGGTCGGAAAAAGGGGCGCAATCGGCCTTCTTGCCATATTTCTCTCAACCGTTTGCAACCGCCCAATCGGCATGCTATACTTCCACCTGTGCTTGCCCGCCCTAAGAAACCCGCCTGACTGCCCGAATACAAGCACATGCATCGCCGGGCCAGGAGAATTGCAAAGTCATTCGTAGCACGGAATTTATTCCGTGGCCTTGCCCTTCTTATAGGGCAAAACGGAATGAATTCCGTGCTACGGAGGATTGTCCTGCCAGACTTTGCAGTTCTCTTGATCGCAGGGCGTCGCGACCTGGAAAACATCCTTTATTCTTTGATCCTGGAGAACCATTATGAACCGTTTGGGAATTCAATCGTTGGCCTGGTGTCTGGGTATTGTCGTGGGGCTGACGGCCCTGGCGAAGGCCGAACCGCCGGCCGCCGACTCCGAAGGCTTCCGCTCGCTGTTCGACGGCAAGACGCTGGCGGGCTGGGATGGTGATCCGAACATCTGGCGCGTGGACGACGGCTGCATCACCGGCCAGACGACCAAGGAGCACCCGGCGCCTTACAACACGTTTCTCATTTGGCGCGGCGGCAAGCCGGGCGACTTCCAACTGAAGATCGAGTTCCGCATGCCCAATCCGGGCTTTGCCAACTCCGGCGTGCAGATCCGCAGTTGGGAAGGGGACAACCCCAAGGAGAAGTGGCGCGTCTTCGGCTATCAACCCGACATGGATTCCGACGACAACTACACGGGCACCTGTTACGGCGAGGGGTTCCGCGGCGGCTTGGCTGGCCGCGGCGAGAAGGTCACCTTCGACAAAGACGGCAAGAAGAAAGTGGAGCGTTTCGCCGATTCGGGCGCGCTGGCCAAATTCATCAAGCGCCGCGATTGGAACGAATACGACATCACTGCCCAGGGCAATCGTATCGTCGAGAAGGTCAACGGCCACTTGATGTGCGAAGTGATCGATAACGACAAGGTGGCCCGCAAGGACGGCATCATCGCCCTGCAGATCCATGCCGGCCCGCCCATGAAGGTGCAGTTCCGCAACGTGCGTTTCAAGGAGCTCAAGCACGACAACCCCATGAAGGCCGACGCCAAGAAGAAGATCGTCTTCATCGCCGGCGCTCCCAGCCACGGCTATGCTCAGCACGAACACCATGCCGGCTGCCTGCTGCTGGCCAAGTGCATCCAGGAGAGCGTCCCCGAGGCGGAGACGGTCGTCTACAAGGGCTGGCCGAAAGATGCCCAGGCCCTGGACGACGCGGCCAGCGTGGTCATCTTCTCCGATGGCGGCGACGGCCACCCGGTGATGAGCCATCTTGCGCAGTTCGACAAGTTGGCCCGCAAGGGTGTCGGCCTGGCCTGCATTCACTATGCGGTCGAGGTGCCCAAGGGCAAGGCAGGAAACTTCATGAAGGACTGGATCGGCGGATATTTCGAGACCTTCTGGTCGGTCAATCCGGACTGGGTGGCCCATTACAAGGCATTCCCCGACCATCCCGTGGCCCGCGGCGTCCGCCCCTTTGCGATCAACGACGAGTGGTACTTTCACATGCGTTTTCAGGACGACATGAAGGGCGTCACGCCGATTCTCACCGCGGTTCCGCCCGATGACGTGCATCGCCCGGGCAACGACGCCCACGGGGCCAACCCGGCCGTGTTCGCCCGTAAGGGCCAGCCCGAGCACATGGCCTGGGCTTACCAACGGCCCGACGGCGGCCGGGGTTTCGGTATCACCGGCGCGCACTATCACTGGAACTGGGGCTGCGATGGCTTCCGCACGGTGGTGCTCAACGGCATCGTCTGGACGGCCGGACTGGAAGTGCCCGCCGGGGGCGTGCCCTCGAAGACGCCGACCGTGGAGGAACTGCTGCAGAACCAGGACAAGCCGCAGCCGAAGGATCTTAACGTGAATGAGCTAAAGAAGAAACTGGAAGGGTTCAATAGGGACGGAGGGAAGTAGATCCAGCCCCGATCTGTAACGATTTAGTTGCCGCGCGACGAGGAGATTTCGCGCTGTTTGGCAATCTGTTCGGCCAAGGCTTGAACCTGCGGATCGCGGTCTTTGCGGGCCAATGCCTCGACGCGGTCCAATAAGGCCGGATCGCCGGTCGTCGCCAGCGTTCCTACGGCGGCCAACCGCACGTCCGTCTGCGGATCCAACGCGAGCCACATCAGCCATTGGGCGGCGTCCACGCTCGCCAATCGCGGCACCGCCCGGGCAAGTTGCTTACGGATCTCCGCGTCGGGACTGAAAAGTTGCCGGGCAAGTTCCAGATCGACTTCGCTGAACCCTCGCCGCACCAACTCGCGGCGGGCCTCCGTCCGCTGGCCGGCATCGTCCGCGCGCAGTCGCCGCATCAGGTCGAGCACGTCAATGGACTTCAGGGCATCGCGCAGGACGTTTTGCGACGCCGACGTTTCGGCCGAGGCCTGCACAGTCGCCGCGAGGGACGGCCGCAGGCCGTGCGCATCGGTGGCCGCCTGACCTGCCGGCTCGGCCCAGTCTGCCGACTGCGCCTGGTGGATTGGGCGGGCCGTTGCGTCATTCTCCATCTGCGCCGGGGCTGTTGAGGAATCGGCGACCTGGATATGCGTCGTTATCTGGTTCGCTGGATTGACCGGCCGCAAGACATTGCCGCCGGGCGGCGAATCGGTCCTGTTCGACGAATTTGCCAGCCGCACGTCTTGAGCGGGCGCGGGTTGCCCCATCGTGGCAAGCTCTTCCAGGCACTCTGCCGGCAGATCGTCCGCCGCGGCATCGGATGGCTCGGGTTTTCGCTGGGCCTGTTCGACCAGCGGCGAGACGTAGAACCGTTCCCAGGCGACACCTGCGGCAAGCATCCCGATAGTCAGGGCCGCCACCAACAAGAGCCGTTGATAGATTCGCATTGCATGGCACCTCGCGGAAAAAGACAAGAGCGGCCTATTGTTCCTCTTTCTCCACCGCCGTGCAAGATCAATGCAGGCTTTTCAGAATACCCCCTCGCATGATTCGAGGCCGTAACCTCGATCCCTTAAGATAGCGGCTCGATTGACGTAACTTGCGTGCAAGACATATCTTATAGCACTTACTGGCCCCATGCGGCCAACAATTGTTGCACGGCGAGTTGCTGGAGATTGGCGGCACCGGCCGTGGTCTGCGCGGGAAGGTCATCCCGGGAAGGACTGGAATAACCGCTGCAAGCCCCCTGATTACGGCAGGCTTTCATGGTTCTGTCCGAAGGGGTTTCGCAGCCAGTTCGTGCCACACGAGTCCTTTCAGTTGGTTGTCCAGGGTAACGCTCAGCGTCAGTTGGACCGTTCGCCCGTTGTACTGCTGCAGGTTCCAGTGCATGAACCGCATGCGGTACTGCTGGGTGATCTCCATGAGGGCGCCCTTGTGCCCCGTTCGGCTGTCGCGGCCTTGGACAGAAACTCCTCTTCTTCTCGCCAGCGCTTCAGACCTGCCGCCCGGGTTGCCCTGGTTGTCTCCCGCTTGCCATTTGTCCGGCATCACCCGCACGTTGTCCACGCGGAGTTCAACAGTCGGCACGGGCGCATCCTTGAAATAAGCGAAGCTCAATTCCAGCAGTCCGTTGGCCGAAGAAACCGGAAACGACTTACGGTGGATCGTCAAGGGCTGATTGCTGGCGGACTGAATCAGCGGGAGCCAGCGATTGCGCGGAGTGTCCCAGTAAGGGCCGGCACGGACGCGGCGGGAGTCGGCGGGAGCGAGGTCCCACGCCTCCCAACCCGGCACGAAACGCCGCAATGCTTCGCCGTAGGCGGCGGCATCGGCCTCGACAGTGACAAGCGGCATCAGCCAGTCGACGTGGCCGCCGATATCCAGCGGATAGGCGTCCGGCGGCCGGCCATCACCCGCCCAGGCCGTCGCCAGCACCAGGCTCCGGCAGCCAGCGATCGACAGCGGCCCCACGGGCGTCGGTTCCTGCCCGCTGCGGAGCAATCCGCTGGAAAACAGCGGCTTGCCGGCCGCCTGTTCGGAATAGATCTTGTAGGTGGCGCAGGCACCCGGTCCGATGCACCGGTCCAAGCCCACCAACGTGGTGAAGGCCTTGGCTTGCGACGGCAACTCGAAGGCGATTTCGCAGCAGGAATGCGTTCCCACGCCTTGGTCCACCACGACGCCCCCACTGGCTAGTTCGTCACCGTCCACGTTCGCGTTCCGCCGCCAGGACCAGCGGTGCAGGCCGACCTCCTCCCGCAACGTTTTCGCCGGCAGCAAGGAGAGCGGCACTTCCTTGGCCGCGCGGAAGCTCTGCCGCCAAATGGAATCGACGGGCACAAGAACCACACTTGTGGACCAGTTCGGTTGAATGAGCAGATAGCTGGCCGAGGCCGGCGCGCGGCCGACTCCCGCCAGCGTCATCTCACAGGCGTATGTCAGCACGGCCCCCTCGAACGTCTCGAGCCTGCCGACCACCGTGTCGGGTCCGAAGGGCGGGTAGGAGCTGTCGTCCAGGACGGCCCGCACGACATCGACCTTGGGAACGCTGAAGTCCGCAATCGCATCGAAGGCCACCGCCGTGAAACCGCTGGCAGTCAAAGCACTGAGACCCTGTTCCGTCCAGCGCATCGCTCTGGCCTGCAGCCTCGTCCCATTGGCGAGCACCAGCAAGCCGGGCTGACCGGAGCCCGTCGCGTCAGTGGAGGTCGCCACGCGGAGGACGCTTTCTGCGCGCACGGGCAAGCTGCGCGCGGCGGCCGGCAACAGCGGAGCGTCCAGGGAAATCAATAGCCGCGCGGGCGCGTCGTTCGCCGCAGACGCCGGCAGGAAACCCGTGATCCGGCCGGGGATCACGTCACCGTTGGCCATGAGCACGCGGGGACCTTCCTGGGCAACGCGCGGCCTCAAGTTCTGCAGCAAGCGCACCGGGTTCTTGGTCCCAAATAGTCGGCGGCCGCCGAGCATCGCCTCGCTCGACCCCCACACATCCTTGGCCTGCGCCGGCAGGCACGCGCGGGAGCCGTCGTAAAACAGTGCGTAGAAGTTGTCCGCTTCGCCGACGGCGGACGCCGCAGCGCCGGTCGCCAACCAAGCGAGCACTGCGAGCAACTGTAGGGGGAGATTGCGCATGAAATGATGACGTGGGTTCATTTGCGAAGAGCGGCCTACCGCGGCCGGTTCGACGCCGGGCTTTTCCACCCAGCCATCATTGTACTCTCGCCGGCCGGCGACTTCAATGGAGCGGTTCCATTGCCGTTCGGGCGGCAGATTGAGTTGGGCCAACCCCGTGATGCCAGGCCGCACAGCTAAGCGGTTGCGATAGCCGGGAATGGCTTGCGAGAGGATCCGGGCCGATCCGGCCTACAAGAGATGCGAGTTTACCTAACAGCGCAACGTTCCGTAGGGTCGGCGAATCAATAACGGTCGAATTGTCGCCTGTCGCTCCGCGAAAGTAGCGCTACTTTCGCGGAGCGACAGGCGACAGCTATTTCTGCGCCGGGCCTTAGCCGCCTTCGCGCCAATCGACCAGGTGCAGTTCGACGTTGTGCCGGCCCTGGTAGCTGTTGATCACGGGACGGAAAGCGATGTCGAAGGGCCGCGTCAGGGCCGCCATGGGCTCGGCCCACTCGGCGGCCCCAAAGGCCACCGCCCTCAGACTCACGCCGTGCTGTACCAGCCGCAAGGAGAGATGCCGCCCGCCCGCGCCGATGGCCTTGGGCGGGCCGGCTAGCGTGGCGCCCGTGGCGCAGAGCAACGGTCGCGTGTTGTGCTGCCCGAAGGGGCCCAATCGCTCCATCTGGTGGACCGTCTTCGTGGTGAAGGCGCTCAAGGGGAATTCGGCGTCGATCACGAGATCGGCCACGCGCTGCGCCTCGCTGATCTCCGTCACGGCCACTTCGCAGAACGCCGCGCGAAAGGCCTCGATCCGCTCTTCATCGATCTTCAAGCCGGCCGCCGCCGCGTGCCCCCCGTGGGCCAGCAAGTGCTCGTCGCAGGCCTCCAAGGCGGCGTGCAGATCGAAACCGGGAATGCTCCGCGCGGAGCCAATGCCGGGACGCGTACCGATCGCGTCCAACGAGATGAGCACGACGGGGCGATGGTACTTTTCCGCCAGCCGACCGGCCACGATGCCGATCACGCCCGCGTGCCAGCCCCGATCGGCAAGCACGAAGGCCGGATCGTCAGTCTCATGGAAATGCTCGTCGATCTGCTTCTTGGCGGCAAGCTGGATACTGCGTTCGAGCGTCTGGCGGCTGCCGTTGAGCTGGTCGATGTATTGGGCCAGCTCCAAGGCCCGATCGGGCCGGTCGGTCACCAGCAGTTCCACGCCCAACTGGGCCTGGGCCAGGCGGCCCGCCGCGTTGAGCCGCGGGGCCAGGGCAAAGCCGATGTCCTCGCTGTCCAGGCGGGGCTTGCTGTCGCCGTTGACCTTGGGCTCGACCTTGGCAATCTTCATGAGCATCGCCAACCCCAGCGTGGGGCAGCGGGCAAGGCTTTCCAGGCCATGGTGGACGAGCACGCGGTTCTCGTCCACCAGCGGCACTACGTCGGCCACCGTGCCTAAGGCCGCCAAGCCCACGGCTTGTACGAGGAACTCCCGCATCCGCGGACTGACCTTTTGCGCCCCGCTGGCCTGCTGGCACAGCGCCCAGGCTAGCTTGAAGGCCACGCCCGATCCGCTTAGCCCGGCGAAGGGATAATCGCCGGAGACTTGCGGATGGACGATCACTGCGGCCTCGGGCAGTTGGGAGCCGATGGTATGGTGGTCGGTGATGATCAGTTCCAGGCCGCACTGGCGGGCGGCGAGGGCCTCTTCCACACCGCTGATGCCGCAATCGACGGTGATCATGAGCGAGGCCCGGCCGTTGCCCCAGGACTGCACGGCCTCGCAGTTCAGGCCGTAGCCTTCGTCGACGCGGTGCGGCACGTAGTAGCTGACCTCGGCCCCCAGCAGCTTGAGGCAGAGGTAGAGCACGGCGGTGCCCGACATGCCGTCGACGTCGTAGTCGCCGTAGATGACGATCCGCCGCTTGGCCTGGACGGCGGCATGGATCCGCTGGGCCGCCTCGCGGCAGCCGGGCAGCATCTCGGGATCGTACAGGTCCGTAAGCTTGGGATCGAGGAAGGACCGGGCCTTGGCCGGATCGGTGATGCCACGGCAAATGAGCAACTGGGCAACCACGTCGGGCACGCCCGCCGCACGTTGCAGCGAGGCGATACTGGCGGGATCATGCGAACGAATGTGCCAGCGCTTGGCCATGATGAACGATCCGTCGTTAACAGCCCACCTTGGCGCTGATCACTACGATGCAGTCGCCGGGTGGCACGCCCCTGAGCCGACCGTGCTTTCAGCTCAGGCGGACTGAAGTCCACCCTACTTCCGGCATGGTTGGACTGAAGTCCACTCTACTTCTTCTTCTCGTTGTGCTCGGTGTGTCTCCGGCACGTGGGGCAGTATTTCTTGAGCGTCAGTTTCTCGCCGCCCGGCTTGCGCTTGAGCGTGTAGTTGTATTCGCCCGTTTCTTTGCAGACGAGGAACACCGTTTCCGATTTTTTCTTACTCTTGGCCATCCGACAAAACACCTATAAAAAGCTGGCTTAATGGGCAAACAGGCAATTGTACACGAATTTTTCAGGAATGGGAACGGAGGGTGGAAAGATTAGTGAATAGATGATTCTTCGACCGGATCTTGATTTTGCAGCGGGGCGGGCGGATCTTCGTCCTCCTTCTCCTTCTCGGCAAGGATTTCCTTGATCGACTCGGGCTTGATCAGCACCCGCGTGGCCTGGCGGATCAACTTCGAGTCGCCCGCTTTCCGCGCGGCTTTCAGCGACTTGAGAATCAACTGCCGGGCCGTTGTCGGCTGGTGATCGTCCATGGCCTTGCTTGCCGCCCGCAACGCCTCGCCGGCCACGGCCTGAAAGTCCTCGGGCGTCTTGGCGGCAGCCAGCATCTTGTCAAATTCCTCGGGCGTCTTGTGTTTTTCGGCCTGGGCCGGCTTGGGAGCCGGTTCCTGCTTCGGTGCGGGGGTAGCCGGGTCCCCGAAGGGATCGTCATCGAGCGGCGGCTTGCCGCCAGGCCGGGTCTTGTCCGGGGGCCTGACAATTGGCGTGCTTTCGAAGGGGAGGTGGCCGCTGTCAGCCCCCGAAGGCTTATCGGGTGGCTTAGTCTCGGCGTTATCGTTCGTTTTGGACGGCCGGAAACGAGTGTGGGAAGCCTGCGGCGCTGCCGAGTTTGCCGGAACTGGCAAATTCTCGTCCGCAGCGGCCGGTTTGACGACAGACGGATTGGCCTCCGCGGGCGATGCGCTGGCCATATCTTTGACCGCTTCCGATACCTCAGTCTTCGGTGCCCGCGACACGACCACGGCAATCGCGACCGCGAAAATAACCGCTAGTGAGCCTAGAGCCGCCAGGGGCAAAAAAGCAGCATTTTTCGACCGCGTCTTGCGGACTTCAAAGCCTTCGTCTTGGGCCAAGTCCAGCGGAAAGGAATTTGCAAAGTTCGCCCCGGCCGATTCGGCCGTAAGGACCGCGGCTTCGTTCGCCAGCGGTGGAGCGACCACGGGAATCGCTCCGGTGCTCTGCCCGGGCGCGGTCCCCGCCGCCAAGCGGGCGCGGAGCCGGTCGTCGTATTCGGCCTTCTTCACCTCGCTTAGCAGGCAAACGCGGGCGGCCGCAATCTCATTAAGGATCTTCTGCGAGAACTGGGCGTTCTTGCCCCCCTGGAACGAGCGAACAAACGCCATCTGCTTGTCGGCCGCAGCCGAGATCACGTCCGTGTCGGATTCGAACAAATCGATGGCCAGCAAGCGGTAATAATGCGGCGGCTGGTCCTTGGGCGAGATGCCCAGCCATTTGTGATATGGATCGAAGTTGTCGTGGGCGACAGGGTCGGTCATCTTGGCGCGAAGCGGAGGTTGAACGCTTTCTAGTCTACCAATTGGGGGCCTATCGTGCAAGAATGGGGGAATCGCGGCGGTTTCCGCACGTTGCTAGGGGCCGCCCGATTCAGTAAGATGGAGGAGTTCCATTCAAGGGAGGTATTGCTCCGATGCGATTGACGGCTTGCACCTTGTTGGTGGCGCTCTTGCCCTGTTTGAGCGTTTGTGCCGATGACGCGGCCGGCACGACGGATACTCAGATCGCGGGTGCGCGCGAACAGATGTTCCGCGACGTGGGCCGTCGGCACAGCGTGCTGATGGGCGTCGAGGTCTTTGTCGGCAAGTCATCCGACAACGATGTGATTCAGGGCGTGCGGCCCATTTTTCTCGATGCCCAGGGCCGCCAACAGCCCGGCAGCCTGCACGGCAAAGACAACGGCCGCCCTGCCGTCAGTGTCAAGGCCAAGAAGGGTTATGTCGTCGGGGCGATCTCTGTCAAGACTGGTCAGCGTATCAATGGCCTTTCGGTGACCTTCATGAAAGTGGAGAAGGGACGGCTCAATCCGGAGAAGTCTTACGAATCCGAATGGCTCGGTGGCCAGGACGGCGGCGACGCGCGGAGCCTGGGCGGATCGGGTGAGGCGGTTGTCGGCTTGCTCGGTTCCCAGAACCAGAACTCCGAGCTTAACGGCCTGGGGCTGGTCCTCTCCAGCAAACCGATCGCCACGACCCCGCAGAAGAAATTGCCGGTCCCGGACCAAGGCGCCCAAGCCAAGTCGCACGCACTGGCCAAAGAGGTCTATGGCGGCGACTGGGCGGCGGCGAAGTCCTTCGGCCAGAAAAAGGAGTTGGCCCAAAAGCTCCTCAAGGGGGCCGACGAGAGCGAGAACGACCCCGCCGGCCGCTACGTCCTCCTGCAACTCGCCCGCGACATCGGCACCCAGGTCACCGACGGCGGGCTGGCTTTCACAGCCATCGATAAAATGGCCGAAGACTATCAGGTCGACGACGTGGAGATGAAGCTGGCCGTGCTGACCGCCTTCAGCAAGCGGACCAAATTGCAGGGCGACCACAAGGCCCTGGCGGAGCAGGCCGTGGGGATGGTCGACGCCACGATCGCGCACGACAAGATCGACCTGGCGGTCAAGCTTTGCGAACTGGCCCTGCCCGAGGCCCGTGCCGCTCACGACCAGGATTTGCTCCACGAAGTCAACGCGCGGACCGAGCAGTGCAAAGCCCTGGCCAGGGCCTACCGCGAGATGTTGGAGGCCGCCGCCGTGTTGGACGCAAGGCCCGACGACGCCCAGGCCAATCTGACGGTCGGCAAATACTACTGCTTGCAGAAAGGCGACTGGGAAAAGGGGCTGCCCATGCTGGCCCTGGGGCAGGACGAAGCGCTCAAGGCCGTGGCCGGGCAGGAGATCGCCAGCGTTGTCAAGTCCGCCGACCGCGTGAAGGTGGGCGATGCCTGGTGGGACCTGGCCGACAAGGCCCAGGGTGCGGCCCAGGCCACACTTCGCAACCGCGCCGCTTACTGGTATCAGCAGGCCCTGTCCGAACAATCGGGGTTGGCCAAGGCCCGGCTGGAGAAACGGATCAGGGATGCGGAATCGGGTGTCGTGGGAACCGCCGACAAGAAGACCGAGGGCGTCGTCCCCAAGCGGCCCGGCAGGTATCTTCCCGGCCTGGTGGCCCAATACTACAACGACCTCAATCTCGTGCAAAGGGCCAAGGCCCGCCTGGATGCCAAGCTGGACTTCGATTGGGGCAACGATTCACCCGACCCGCTCGTCCATGCCGAGAACTTTGGCAGCATCTGGTTGGGCTACATCAAGGCGCCCAAGACGGGCCACTACGTGATTCACGCCCGCAGCCAGCACGACAGTCAGGTACTGATCGACAACGCCGTGGTCATCACCAATCAACTGAAGACTGCCCACGCCTGCGATCAGCAGGCCGAAATCAACCTGATGGCCGGCTATCACGTGCTGCTCGTGCGTTTCGTACACGGTTCGGGGCCGGCCTACGCCCATCTCGGTTGGCAACCGCCCGGCGAGACGAATTGGGTGGCCATCCCGGCGCAGAACCTGTTTCACGACCAGCGGCAGGAACAAACCGCGGGAATCAGCGCGGGTCGCTAGAGCGAGTCCCGCATTACCTCCCACGAATCGTTAGCGAGCAGGAATTCGAGTTCCATCAGCTCGTTTTCAGGCGTTGGTCACTTGGCTCATGCGTTTGAGCGTGTCGTCGACCTCGGAAGTCTTCAGCATGCCGACCGTAATGGCATGCACCAGTTCGTTGCTGAAAACGAACTTCAGCGAGGCGTCTTTCTCCTCGGGCTGGACGAGCTTGCCCGCGCCGAAGATCTTCATGCCCACGATGGCCTTGCCATTCTTGCGGGCCGCCTTCAAGACGCCGGAAACCTCCGCGACGCTGCCGTCGCACATGTACTCCTTGCCGCACTTGTGGTTGACGCGGGCGAAGATCACGTCGACCCAAGGATGCTCGGAAGCGACCTTCAGCGCGGCGAAATCGTGGCACGACACACCCACCGCCCGCACGGCCCCCTTTTCCTTCAACGCCGATAGTTCGTCGCGGATCCGCTCGTATTCGGTGGGCCACTTGGCATTCTGCATGCAGTGGATCAAGCAGACGTCGAGATGGTCGGTGGCCAACTCCTTGCAATAGCGATTGACCTCCTCTTTGGCCCCGCCCGAAGGCTCGACCCAACTCTCCTTGTGCGGCCACAGCTTGCTCAAGAGCGTCAGCTTATTGCGCGGCAAGCCCTTGATCACGTCCTTGACAAACGGGTGGGATCCGTAGAGGTCGGCCATGTCGATGAACCGGATCCCCTGGTCGAGGCTGTGCCGCACCAGGCGGTCGAAGGCCGCCTTGCCCTGCCGCGTATGTTCCGACGAATGGTTATAGCCGTTGAATCCCGTGCCCTGCGCCAGGCGGGAGACCTTGATACCGGTCTTGCCCAACTCGACAATGTCGGTGCCGTTGAAATGCACGGCCGGCTCGGCCGCACGCAGCAGTCGCGGAGCCGTTGCCAACAGGCCGGCGCCGGCGATCGAGGTTTTGAGGAATTCGCGTCGATTGAAAGAACCCATGGTTCGGTCCCTGCGTGTTTGTAGGTGAGGAATTTCGTCTAGTATCATTCATATCGCCTAAGTCCCGAGAAGTAAAGCAAAATTTTGTTTTTGACAGGGCGGGCGCAGCGGTCTACAATAATCGCAAACCAGGAGTTCCCAAAAATGTCCAAGATTTTCATCGTTTTCACGGCCTCGGTTCTTCTTGTTAACATTGTGTCCGCGGCCGAGAGCACCATTATCGCCCCCGGCGCAACGCTAACGGTCCTGGCCGGCGGGTTCGAATTCACGGAAGGCCCCGCCGCCGATACCGACGGCAACGTGTTTTTCACCGATCAGCCCAACGATCGGATCATGAAGTGGAGCACCGACGGCAAGCTCACCACCTTCATGAAACCGTGCGGGCGGTCCAACGGCCTCTGCTTCGACGCAAAAGGCAATCTCTGGGCCTGTGCCGACGAAAAGAACGAGATGTGGCGGATCGACCCGGCCGGCAAGGCCACCGTCGTGATCAAAGACTACGAGGGCAAACTGCTCAATGGTCCCAACGACGTCTGGCTGCGGCCCGATGGCGGGCTGTATTTCACCGATCCCTATTATCCGCGGCCTTATTGGAAGCGCGGGCCGAAGCAGTTGCCGATCGAAGGGGTTTACTACTTGGCGCCGGACCAGAAGAAGCTCACACGCGTCGTGGCCGATCTCGTGCAGCCCAACGGCATCATCGGCACGCCCGACGGCAAGACGCTCTATGTGGCCGATATCGGCGGCAACAAGACCTATGCCTATGACATCCAGGACGACGGCACGCTTGCCAACAAGCGTCTATTCTGCAAGCTAGGCTCCGACGGCATGACGATCGACGACCGCGGCAACGTCTACCTGACCGGCATAGGTGTGACCGTTTTTGACCGCCAGGGCCGCAAGATCGAGCACATCGACGTACACGAAAAGTGGACTGGCAATATCTGCTTTAGCGGCAAGGACCGGCAGACGCTGTTTATCACAGCCAGCAAGCACATTTACGGGCTAAAAATGCAGGTCCATGGCGTGGGCAGCCAGTGATCCAAGGGACTATTTTCCCAAGCACCGCCCGATTTGCCGTACGGCCTGTCGCAGGCGGTTCTCGTTCTCCACTAGGGCCAGGCGCAGGTGCCCTTCGCCGGCCGGTCCGAAGCCGCCACCGGGGCTTACGGCCACATCGCCTTCCTTGAGCAACTTCATGGAGAAATCGAACGAGTTCATCTGGCTGGCCCACGGCTCGGGGATCTTCGCCCACACGAACATCGATGCCTTGGGGCGCTCGATCGGCCAGCCCAAACGCTCCAGGCCATCGCAGAGCACGTCGCGGCGATTCTGGTAGATCATGGCCTGGGCTTCGACCGCGGCCTCGGCGTTTCGCAGGGCCAGAATCGCCGCAATCTGGATCGGCCGGAACATGCCATAGTCGTAATAGCCCTTGATCGTGGACAGTGCTCGTACCATTTCGGCATTGCCGCCGCAGAACCCGATCCGCCACCCCGCCATGTTGTAGCCCTTGCTCATCGTGGTCAGTTCCACGGCCACGTCGATGCCCCCGGAAGCGGCCAGAATGCTGGGCGTCTTATAACCATCGAAGGTTACGTCGGCATAGGCCAGGTCGCTGATAATCATCACGCCATACTGCTTGGCCAGCTTGACCGCCTCCACGTAAAACTCGGGATCAACGACCGTCGTCGATGGGTTGTGCGGGTAATTCACGATCCAGACTTTCGGCCGCGGCACCATGTGCCGGCAGGTGTAATCGACGTTGGCCAGCAGTTTCTGCGGATCGGTCACTTCCAGTAAGATGGCGTTTGCCGACGCCAGGGCCACCGCATAAAGGTGGGCCGGATACGACGGGGCGGGCACGATGGCCGTATCGCCGGGTCCCAACAACGCGAGACATAAGTGGCTGAAACCCTCCTTCGATCCCAGGCAGGCGATTAGTTGCTGCTGTGGATCTAGTCGCACGCCATGTTGACGAAAATACTTGCTCGCCACCTCGCGGCGCAGGCTGAGAATGCCGGCTGCCTCGCTATAGCCGTGGTTTTTTGGGTCTCGGGCCGCCTCGGCAAGTTTTTCAATCACCAAAGATTGAGGGGGATCGGAGGGATTGCCCATCCCCAGATCGATCACATCATCGCCGGCCCGCCGTTTTTCATACTTCAGCCGATTGAGCTGGGCGAACAAATAGGGGGGCAGACGCCGCACCCGTTCCGACACCTCGATCGAGAAGGGCCGGCCCTGTGAAACTGGTTCGATTGCTTCTTTCGTCTCCGTACTCATCGGTCTGGCTCTGGAAAAAGGTCGGTAGGATAGACTTCAGTCCGTCCCGGCGCGGGCGGACTAAAGTCCACCCTACAGCGAATAACAGACTTGTTGTAGTCCAAACTCTTAGGATAACGGCAATTTGCCCTTGCGGGAAGGCGGAGCAGGTGGACCTGCAAGGTCCGGCAGGTCGGTCTTCCCTAGTGTAACGTCTCCGAATTGCCGTGTTTGTTGGAGTCCCAGCTTTAGCCGGTAAATGCCGCCTAAAGGCGGGACTCCAGCGATTGCCATAAATACCAATCTGCGTGAGACACTACGCTAGCACGGAATAAATTCCGTGCTACGAATCTCCTGTGTGGAGCCGGACAACCTCCACAAACGGACACTTTGGAAGGATCCCGGCTTGTTTGAATAATCCCGCATGGTACGCCCCTTGGAAGCCACCGGGATTGTCTGCTAGAATTGAACCTAGACGTGTTCTCGCCGAGCCGCCCTGCAACGCGGCTCGTAATAGCAAAGGGACGAGCATTGACCGGTATTGAACAAGGCCGCCCGGCCGACGAAAACCCCACCCCAAACCCCATTCCCAATCCTCCTGTCAGTTCCAGTGCTGGAAGTCAACCGGCCGCGGAATCTGCCTTGCCGGAAGGCCTTGCCACCAGCGAGAGCGAAGCTGCCGCCGCCGCACGGCGGCGGATCCTCATCGGGTCGCAGCGCGATCCGGCCGCTTCTCTGGCCCGACGGCAGCGCGACTGGACCCCAGTCGAAGGTGACGACGACCCCCAAGACAAGGAAAACGAAGGACAGGGCCAGGAGGGTGGCCAGGGCCAACCAGACGGCGAGGGCCGACATCGCCGCCGGCATCGCGGTGGCCGCGGTCGACATGGCCATGACCGCCGGGAGTCAACTCCTCCGCAGCAATCAGGCCAGCCGCGCCCTGCACAGACTCTACCGATCGCCGCGCAAAACCAAAGCGGCCCCGTGCAGAACCAGACCGTAATGGTCTCTTCTCCAGCGAGCTCGCCGCAGCCGCCAATCGCACCGCAGGCCGTTGCCTCGTCCGTCGCATCGCAGCTCGTTGCCGTTGCGTCGGCGCATGCCGTCCAGGACGAGGCCTTGCGCAACAGCGCGGCCTCCTTGGCGGGCGCCGATCTGGCCAACCTCGACACGCTCTCGATGCCCCGCCATCCGCTTCCGCCGCCCGAGCTACCGTTGCCGGAGCCGGTCCTGCGCAAAGTTGCCGCCGAAAATGAACCGCCCGTCATCCCTGGCCGCCGGCAAAAGCTCACGTCCAGCATGGAAGCCGAATTGGATCGCGCCATGGGCGGCCTCTCGTTGGACGACCTCATGTCCGGCGGTGAAAGTGCCGGCCAGGAAGGCGGCTTGGAGCTTGAGTCGCGGCATAGCGGCCGCGTGGTGGCCTTGCGCCGCGAGGAAGTCTTTGTCGAGTTCGGCGGCCGCGAGCAGGGTTGCATCCCCGCCCGCTCGTTCGAGACGTTGCCCCAGCCGGGCGACACCATCGAAGTCATCGTCCAGCGCTTCAACGCCGAAGAGGGCCTGTACGACCTGACGTTGCCCGGCGCCTCGGTGGAACTGGGCAACTGGGACGAAGTCCATGAAGGCATGCTCGTCGACGTGCAAATCACCGGCCACAACACCGGCGGGCTGGAATGTGAAGTCAGTCACATTCGCGGCTTTATCCCCGTGAGCCAGATTTCGCTCTACCGCGTGGAGGACCTGGCCCAATTCGTCGGCCAGCGATTCGCCTGCCAGATCACCGACGCCAATCCCGCCCGCAAGAACCTCGTGCTCAGCCGCCGGGCCGTACTGGAACGCGAGAAGGAAGAAAAGAAGAAGGAATTCTTCGAGTCGCTCGCGCCGGGACAGGTCCACGAGGGCACGGTGCGAAAGCTGATGGATTTTGGGGCCTTTGTCGAGCTGGGCAATGGCGTCGACGGCCTGCTGCACATCAGCCAGTTGTCGTGGGGCCGCATCAAGCATCCCAGCGAGGTCGTGCAGGAAGGCCAGCCGATCCGCGTCCGCATCGAGAAGATCGACCGCGAAAGCGGCCGCATCGGCCTTTCCTATCGCGAGATGACGGAAAACCCCTGGACCGCGGCTGCCGGCAAGTATCCGCACAACTCCGTCGTCCGCGGCAAGGTCACGCGGCTCATGGAATTCGGGGCCTTCGTGGAACTCGAGCCGGGCATCGAGGGCCTGGTCCACATTTCTGAGCTTTCGCACAAGCGGGTCTGGCGGGCCAGCGACGTGGTGAAGGAAGGCGAGGAGATCGACGTGCAGGTGCTCAATGTCGATCCCGAGGCCCAGCGGATAAGTCTATCGATCAGGGGCCTCACGCGGCCGGAGCCGACCAAGAAAGAGTCGGAGGCCCAGGAGCCGGAGCTTCCCGCGGCCACCAAGAAGTCCAGTCGGCGGTCCAATCAGCCCCTACAGGGCGGCCTGGGCAAGTCGGCCGGCGGCGAGTCGGTCGGCTTGAACTGGTGACTCTGACTGGGGAGCAAGGCGGTGCGCAAGGCCTCGGTGATCTATGTTGCCGGCGGCGAAACCCTCATCGGGGCGGCGATCCTGCGCGTCTTGCGGCAGCAGGGTTATGAGAACGTGCTGGGCGGCCCCGGCGCGCAAGTCGATCTGACAATCGCGGCGGAAGTCGAGTCCTTTTTCGCGCGGCATCGGCCCGAATACGTCTTTCACGCGGGGGGACGCAGCGGCGGGATCGCCGCCAACACGAACTGGCCGGCCGAACTGGCCCGCGACAATCTGCTGGGCAGCGTTCACGTGATCCACGCAGCCCACGCTTGCCGCGTGCGGCGATTATTGTACCTTGCCAGCTCCTGCAGCTATCCGCGGCTTTGCCCCCAGCCGATGCGCGAAGAGAGTCTGCTGGCGGGTCCCTTGGAGCCTACCAACGAGGCCTACGCAGTCGCCAAGCTGGCCGGGCTGAAACTCTGCCAGGCCTATCGACAGCAGTACGGTGACGACTTTTTCGCGGGGATTCCCGCCAACGCCTTTGGACCGGGCGACGATTTCAGCCCCGAAGACTCGCACGTCATCGCCGCCTTGATCCGCCGTTTGCACGCAGCGAAATCGGCCGGCGCTGCGTCGGTATGTATATGGGGCACCGGCCGTCCGCGCCGCGAGTTCATCTATGTCGACGATCTAGCCGACGCTTGTTGTTTCGTGATGGAGCATTACCGCGACGACGCCCCCATCAACCTGGGCGGCGGCACCGACCTGTCGATCGCCGCGCTGGCCGAGAAGATCCGCGACATCGTCGGCTTTAGCGGCAAGCTGGAATTCGATGCCTCGCGTCCCGACGGCATGCCGCTGAAGGCCTTGGACAGTTCCAAGCTGCTGAGGCTTGGCTGGCGGCCGACCCTGGATTTCGACCAGGGCTTGCGCAGGACCTACGAGGACTACCTACGGAGCGGAAAATCAAGAACTGCCGAATAGTCGCCTTTCGCTCCGCGAAAGTTGCCCTACTTTCGCGGGGCGAAAGGCGACACTTATTTCTGCGTCAGACCCTAAAAATCTTGGAGCAAAGCACTATGACCCAGGCCGGATCGCCAGCCGTGAACCTCGACTGGCCCTTGATGCACAACAACATCACGCGGGAAGACATGGACGCGGTCGTTCGCTTCCTGAGCGACGGGGAACCGATCCTGACCCAATCGCGGCAGGTCCAGGCCTTCGAGCGCGAGTGGTCAGAGTGGCTGGGAACAAAATACAGCGTGCTGGTCAACTCGGGCTCGTCGGCGAACCTGATCACTCTGGCGGCCCTGCGGGAAGCGGTAGGGCTGGGCGAGGTGATCGTGCCGCCGCTGACCTGGGTCTCGGACATCGCCGCCGTGCTGCAGAACGGCTTCACGCCGGTGTTTGTCGACATCGATCGCCGCACCCTTGGCATGCAGCCTTGCCAGATCCTGGAAAAGATTAGCCCTCGCACCAAGGCCGTGTTCGTCACGCACGTCCTGGGCTATAACGCGCTGACACCCGAGTTGGTCGCGGAACTGGCCTCGCGGAAGGTCGCGCTCATCGAGGACGTTTGCGAATCGCACGGCGCGACGATGCAAGGCAAGCGGCTGGGCGGATTCGGGCTGATGTCGAATTTCTCGTTCTATTACGCCCATCACTTGAGCACGATCGAGGGCGGGATGGTTTGCACCGACGATCGCGGCCTGTACGAAACGCTGCGCATGTTTCGTTCGCACGGCATGGTGCGGGAATGCAGCAGCCAGGAGGCCCGGGCGCCGTATTACCGGCAGTATCCCGACCTCAACCCGGACTTCATCTTCGCCTTCCCCGCCTACAACGTGCGATCGACCGAGATCAACGCCGTGATCGGGCGATCGCAACTCAAGCGGTTGGACGCGAATAACCAGGCCCGGCGGCGAAACCTCGACCTTTTCCTGGCCCATCTCGACGCGGACAAGTACCAGACCGACTTTGCGACCGAAGGGAGTTGCAACTACGCGTTCACGCTCATTCTGCGGGAGTCGGACGATGCCTTGCGCGACCGAGTGGCTGCCGCCATGCGGTCCTGTGGGGTCGAGTTCCGGCGGGGCACCTCCGGCGGCGGAAATCAGCTTCGCCAACCGTACCTGAGGAAACTGCTGGGCGACGAGGAATACCGCAAGTTTCCCCAGGTGGACCACGTTCACTTCTATGGTTTCTACCTAGGGAATTATCCAGGCCTGGGGACGGAGAAGATCCTCGCCTTGTGCAAGATCATCAATCTCTGAAATACGAGCCAGATTGATCGTGAGAACCACCGCGTTCACTTCTTCGCTCCCGCCGGCGCCCGGTAGGGCGGCAGGGCGAGGATGCGGTGAAAAATCTCCGCCCGCTCCTTGGAGAAGCTCTCGGAACGGCCCTCGATGTACTGCTTGACGAAATCGTCCCAGGCGAGGTCGGCTGGCAGGCCCTCCAGCTTGGGAACGTAGTCGTCGATGGTGAAGCGCGTGGCGATATCCGCCAAGGGGATGTTGTCCTCGCGGACATGCGTGGCGAACATGATGCCCGCCATGTCCGCGCAAAAATCGGCGAAGCTGAAGTGCTCGCCGCCGCGGGAATCGGCGATCTCCTTGCTCAAAAGGGCAGTTTCCGCGCCTTGCGGATTGCTCAACACGACCATCGCCGCGGAAATCACGAAATGCCCGGTCAGGCTGTGCCGCTTGCACATCGTGGGCGTGCCCAAGACTAGCAGCCGCCGCTGCCGCAGATCGCCCGGCTCGATCTTCTGCCAGACCTCCTTCAGCCCGGGGTTGTTGACCACGAAGTCGGAATCGTCCAGGGCCACGCCCAGCCCCAGCAGGAAGGCGGAAGGCCCGACACGCGGCGGGAGCTGCCGGGCGGCAGCCGCGGCCCGGCGGACGTAAAAGGTCGTCAACTCGTCGTCCGTCCGCCAGATCTGCGCGCGGGGGTCCTTGGAACGCACGGGCAACTGCTGGTTCTCGCGGGCCGCCTGCACGACGGCCATGAGCACATACCGCGCACCGTTGATGAGTTCGAAACTGGGACTGCCCGGCGGGGCGGCCTGCGGCGGCGGCGGGCCGAGCGATTCGATCGACGAGGTGGAAACGGGGTCCTGTGGGATCGTCTGAGCCAGGACCATGTAAGCACCGCGCACCGCGCTCTTGGCGTCCGGTGAGAGCATGCTGGGATGCCAGAGATGGCGGGTCTGCAGCTCCTCAGCGATCAGGCTCATAACCAGCGTGTTCGGGGCGTCGAAACCGATGCGGAACGATTTCGCCGCCGACTGCCGGTCGCCCAGCATGGGCCGCATCACCGAGGACTGGTCCGCCGTGTGCGCGGAGCCAAGGAAGTGGCCCAACTCGTGGACCAGGACCTCCAGCCGCTCCGGCTCGCTGACTTGTCCCGGCGATTCGCGGATGAGGACGTGCGTGGCCAGTGCCCCGTGCGTGCCGCCCAGGTGTTTCTCGCCGCGGACCCATTCGTACTGGGTGGTGAAACCGATAGCCACCCGCGCCGGCGCGGGCCGCACCTTCTGGGCGAAGTCCAAGAGCGATTGGTCGAAGACGTGGATGGCGGGGTTCGAGGCCCAATGGCCCACCGCGATGATCTCGAAGCGCACGCGGCAGTGGTGCTCGAAGATGTCAGAGGCCTCGGCAAAACGCTTGCGGACGCGCTTTTCCCAGGCGGCCTGGAGACGCGGGTCGGGAGAGTCGATGTAGATCGCCACGGGGATCTTGTAGAGGCCCGCGGGCAGCGGCGGCTTGTTGACCGGCGGCGCTACCGGAGCGGCCGGAACTGCTGTGGCGGGGGCCGGCGGCTTGCCGGCCTCGGCCTTGTCGTCCACGCCGGGCAGCTTCAAGTGGGCCAGTTCCAGCATGCCGCCGCGCGTGGCGAAGTAATAGATCGAATTGACGCTCAACTGGAAACTCTGGGCGTCCGGCCCCTGGCCCACGGTGAGCGTCACCGGCGCAGCGGCCGGGATCGAAGCGATGTCGCCGGGCACAATCACCTGGCGGTCGGTGCGGCCGTCGGCCTGGCGGACCTCGTAAGCGATTTTGGCGGGTGTCCAGTTCTGCAGCACGACCACGCCGGCGCAGCCCTGCCGGGCGGCAAGCGCGGCCAGCGCCCAGCAAGCGATCGTGAGCAAAATACGGTTCATTGACATCATCTTCCTATTATGCCTCTTAATTCCGCCACTGGCCAGCAGGAGAACCGGGCAGGGTTCAATTCGAAGACTGCGAGGGTACCACCTGTAGCGAACGGCCTCCGTGCCGTTCCGTCCCGTCCGGAGCGCCACGGAGGGCGTTCCCTACAGGTGCGTGTTATTCGAGTTTGAGCCATGCGGATAAACGGTGATTGCCTGGCGGCTGCGGCCTTCCTACAATTCTCGCATGGAAAGCAGGTAGAGGAGGCGAGCTATGAACACAGCGTGGAAAACACCGCCGGCCGGCCTCGGCCAGTTCGTGGAAGAGGTCGAGGTCCGCGGCCATATCATCGACAGTCTCATCTTGCCCAAGATCCTCGATTCTATCGCCGGCGGCGGGGGCAGCTTCAAAATCAAGGAAATCGCTATCGGGCAGTCGCGAAACGATCCCAGCCATGCCTTGTTGGAAGTGCGGGCTGACGACGAACAGGTCCTGCGGCAAATTCTCGCGCAGATCGCCGATCACGGCGCAGCGCCGACCGACGTCCGCGATTGCTGCCTGGTGGCGGCCGACGTCGCCGGGGCCTTTCCCGAGGACTTCTACAGCACTACCAACCAGCGGACCGAAGTTCGCGTGGCTGGCCGTTGGCTGGAGGTCGCCGATCAGGAAATGGACTGCGGGATTGTGGTCGAGGTGCAGCCCGTAGGCGATTCGCACGCCGCTTCCTCGGGCGTGGCCACCGCCCGCTGCCTGGCGATGGCCGACGTCAGCGTGGGCGACCGCATCGTGGTCAGCCACGCCGGTGTGCGGGTCTTTCCGGAAGAGCGGTCGCGCGGGCCGCAGACCTTCGAGTTCATGGGCAGCAGCGTCTCGACCGAGAAACCCAAGAACGTGGCCATCCGCCAGATCGCGCGGCAACTGGCCGAGAACCGCGCGGCGGGCGGGCGCACGGCGATTGTCGCCGGTCCCGCCGTGGTCCACACCGGCAGCGCGGAATTCCTCGAACAGATCATCCGCATGGGCTATGTGGACGTACTCCTGGCCGGCAACGCCCTGGCCACGCACGACATCGAGCAGGCCCTCTTCGGAACCAGCCTGGGCGTGCATCTCGATCGGGGCGTGTTGGCTGAGTCCGGGCACGCACATCACCTCCGCGCGATCAACCGCATGCGCCGGTTGGGAGGGATCCGGCAGGCGGTTGATAAGGGCGAATTGCGCGCGGGGGTGATGTTTGAGTGCGTGCGTCACGGCGTTGATTACCTGCTGGCCGGCAGCATCCGCGACGACGGCCCACTGCCCGAGGTTGTCACCGACGTGCTCGTGGCACAGCGTCTCATGCGCGAGAAACTTCGCGGCGTCTCCTTTTGCCTGATGTTGGCCACGACCTTGCATTCCATCGCGGTGGGCAACTTGCTGCCCTCCTGGGTGCGGGTCGTGTGCGTCGACATCAATCCTTCGACCGCCATCAAGCTGGCCGATCGGGGTTCGTTCCAGACCGTTAGCTTAGTTACCGACGTGGCCCCGTTCTTGCGTGCCCTGGTGGAAGAATTGACGGTTTTCGATCATGCGGGGCAGCGAATATGACGATGCGCCCCCGCATTTTGATGTGTCCTCCCGATTATTACGGCATCGAGTACGAGATCAACCCCTGGATGGACCGCCGCCAGGGGTCCGATCGCCGTCTGGCGCTGGCCCAGTGGGAGGATCTGCGGGGGTTCTTGGAGCAGGCCGGGGCCAAGATCGACTGCATGCAGCCGGTGGCCGGCATGCCCGACCTGGTCTTCACGGCCAACGCGGCGATGATCTACGGCAAGGTGGCGATCCCGGCCCGTTTCCGCCACCAGCAGCGGCAGGTGGAAGAGTCGCACGCCCAGGCCTGGCTGGCCGAACAGGGCTGGGAGCTTCGCAACCTCAAGCCGGACACGTATTTCGAAGGGGCCGGCGATGCTCTCTTCTGCGGCGACACGCTGCTGGCCGGCTATCGCATTCGCACGGCCATCGGCGGCCACCAGCAGGTGGGCGACCTGCTGGGCTGCCGCGTGATCTCGCTGGAGTTGATCAATCCCCGCTACTACCACCTCGACACCTGCTTCTGCCCGCTGGCCGCCGGCGTGGCGATCTACTATCCGCCGGCCTTCGACGACTACGGCCAGCGTGCCCTGCGCGAAGTGGTGGAAGACCTGATTCCCGTGGTCGAGGCGGAGGCCTGGAACTTCGCCTGCAACGCGGTCGTCGTGGGCCGCACCGTGATCACCAACGCCGGCTGCCCGCAACTGCACCGCGAGTTGGAGGCCCGCGGTTACGAGGCCATCGCCACACCGCTCAGCGAGTTCGTCAAGTCGGGCGGTTCGGCCAAGTGCCTCACGCTGCGGCTGGACGGCGAGGAGGCGGCCAGTTGGAAGTACGCCCTTCGGCCGCAGCTCACCGGCGATTGACAATCCCCTCCGGCATGGGAGAATGGAGGTTCTTATTCCCTCTGGCCCGGACTGCCCTGCGCCGCACGCAACGACATGGATTACGATATCGTCATCTTCTGGATCGTCTGTTTTTCCTGTCTTGCCGGCGCGATCGTGGCCTGGCGGCGGATGCGCTTCGCGGCACGCGGCTGGATTGCGCTCTACCTGTCAGTCCTGCTCCTGGCCGTCGCCGGCTCGTGGCTGGATCGGCCGCTGATGATCCGCTCCGCCGCCGCGATCTGGTTTGTGTTCCTGGTGCTTCCGGGCCTGATCGGCAAGCTCTACTATCGCCGCTTCGTGCAACAGAACTACGCCTCCGCCCGCCGCCTGGCGCGGATCATCAGTTGGCTGCATCCGGCCGACGATTGGACCAAGGTGCCAGAGATCATCCACGCCCTGGAACTAGCGCAGCAAGGCAACATCGCCGCGGCCACGGAGGTTCTCGAGCGCTACCAGGACGTCAAGTCACAGATCGGCCTGATGGCGATGGTCAACTACTATCGCATCACGAACCAGTGGGAGGAACTTCTGCCCTGGCTTGCGCGGCACTGCCAGGGCGTCGAGCAGTACTCACAGATTCTGCCGATCGAGCTGCGGGCGCGGGGCGAGACGGGCGATATTCGCGGCCTGGTCGAGCTTTACGACCGCTGCCGAGAGCAGATCGGCAAACTCGTTCCTGAGTCGTCGCGCGACACGTGCCGCCTCATGCTCTTTGCGTTTTGCGGCCAGCGGCAGTCCGTGGAAGACCTGTGCAACGGGCGCCTTGCCGTCCTGCCGGCGGCGGTGCGGGCCTTCTGGCTGGCGACGGCCGATCTGGCGGCCGGCCAGTCGGAAGCGGCGCGACAGCAGTTGGAAGCCTTATTGCCCGCCGCCGACCCGCCCATGCGGGCGGCGATCGAACGCCGCCTGGCGCGGATCTCCCTTCCGCGCGAACCGCTGGATGCCGCAGCCATGCAGGTCCTGGAAGACGCGGCGGTGGAGCACGTCCATGAGGAGCGCTTTGCCGGCCAGCGCACGCTGTTCTCGCACAAGGCCCTGGCCACTCAGATCCTTATTGCGCTGAACGTCCTCATGTTCTTTGTGGAAGTCTACCGCGGTGGCAGCACCAATGGGTTTGTCCTGTACGACCTGGGTGCGCTGTTTCCGCCCACCGTCCGTGAAGACCACCAGTGGTGGCGGTTGATCGCCGCCTTGTTCCTGCACTATGGTGAACTGCACCTGGCGATGAACATGATCGCCTTGTGGATCCTGGGGCCCTTTGTGGAGTTTGCCCTGGGATTGCGGCGGTTCGTCCTGGTTTACCTGCTGGCGGGGATCGGCTCGATGGCCACCGTGATGGCGTTCAGTTCCCCGGCCCATGAACATTTCACGGTTGGCGCGTCGGGCTGCATCATGGGTTTGGTGGGCGCCACGGCGGCGCTGATGCTGAAGGGCTGGCTGCGCGAGAGGGCGCTTGCCGCGCAGCGCCGGCTGGTGGCGGTGCTGCTGATCGTGGCGATGCAAACGGTGTTCGATTCGTTAGTCCCGCAAGTCAGCATGACCGCGCACTTGTCGGGGGCTTGCATCGGTTTTGTGGCCACTCTGTTTTTGCGCGATCGGCTGCGGCAACCGGCGGCCGCGTGAACGGCTCTTTCCATAATGTCAGGGCAGGGAAGCGTCTTCCAGCCGAGTAGCCACAGAGAGCACAGAGGTCACAGAGGAAGCGAGCAGGCCCTGTCGGGCGATTAGAATCTGTTCTGTCAAAACCGGTTTCTCTGTGACCTCTGTGCTCTCTGTGGCTACTCTTGAAACCGGAATCCTTCTACTACTCGTCTTGCAGTTCATCAAGGGGTCAATTGGCATGTTAATGAGATTCTTACGGCTGCGGCAAGTCTCGATCCGGACCAGTTCGTGGTTCTACGCGAAGAGCTTGATCGCTTGGAGGAAGAATTGTGGCGGGGAGAGTTGACCAAAACGACGGCGGAAATGCGTGACGCCAAGATAACGGACGAGGAGATCGATGTAAGAGGATGCCTGACAGAACAGGATGCCTGACAGAACCCATAACCCCTTGCCCCACCCCCCCTCTGCCGTAAGGGGCGAAACGGGGGGCGCAAAGGAGACGCAGTTTCGATCCCCGGCGTTATATTTCCGCGATGCTTACGCTTTGTGAGAGAACAGACCAATCACAGGAGAGAAAACATGACTGCTTGCGCTCAACTTGGAATCCGCTGGACGGCACGCATTGCCGGCGTGCTGCTCGTCGGCCTGGTGTTTCTATTTGTGGTGGGCGAAGGCCCGCCCCACCCCTTCAAACAGCCGCCGTCGGTACAGATCGAATTCCTGAGCATGCTGGCGATGATGATCGGCTTCCTGCTCGGCTGGCGGTGGGAGTTGGCAGGAGGTCTCACGACCCTCGCGGGATTTTGCGCGTTTGCCGCCACGGAATTGGCATGCAACGGCAAACTGCCCGGCGGCGCGCTCCCGCTCTTCGTCGTGCCAGCATTGCTTTACGTGCTGAGCTATGGGCTGAGCCTGTGGACGCTGAAGGCCGGTGGATAACGTTCAACTCAGCAGCAACTCCAGGTCCTCGGAGGTCAGCCGGCTGAGCACGTTGCCGTCGGCCGAAATAATCGCCTCGGCCAGATCGCGCTTCGTCTTCTGCAACTCGACGATCTTCTCCTCGACCGTGTCGCGGGCGATGAGGCGATAGGCGAAGACGTGCCGCTGCTGGCCGATGCGGTGGGCGCGGTCGATGGCCTGGGCCTCGACGGCCGGATTCCACCAGGGATCGAGGATGAACACGTAGTCGGCCGCCGTGAGGTTCAGCCCGTGCCCGCCGGCCTTGAGGCTGATGAGGAACAAGGGGCACTTCGCGTCCTCCTGGAAGCGTTCGACGTGCTGCTGCCGCTGCCGCGTGCGGCCGTCGAGATATTCGTAGACGATTTTCTCCCGATCGAGCCGATTGCGGACGATCGCCAGGAACGACGTGAACTGCGAGAAGACCAGGGCCTTGTGCCCTTCGTCGATGATCTCGCGAAGCTGTTCCATGAGCACGTCGAGCTTGGCGCTGGATTCGTCCGCCACCTCCTTGTCGACCAGCCCCGGGTGGATGGCCACCTGCCGCAAGCGGAGCAGCGCCTCCAGCACGTGGATCTTGGCCTTGGCCATGCCCGTCTTGGCGATCCGTTCGGCCAGCACGGCGCGGTAGTAGGTCCGCAACTCGTCGTAACGCTTGCGCTGCTGGCCCTCCAGGTCGCAGTAGAGTGTCTGCTCGCTCTTCTGCGGCAACTCGGTCAGAACCTGCTGCTTGGTGCGGCGAAGAATGAAGGGGGCCAGCGCGCGGCGGAGCAGCGAGAGCTCCTCGTTGTCCTCGGAAACCTTCTTCGAGATGTCTTGGAAGACCGAGGCCGTGCCCAGCATCCGCGGATTGAGAAACTCCAGCAGCGACCAGAGCTCACCCAAGTGGTTCTCCACGGGCGTGCCGGTCATGGCCAGGCGGTGGTCGGCCTTCAGCAGCCGGCAGGCCTTGGCCCGTTGCGAGTGGGCGTTCTTGATGGCCTGCGATTCGTCGAGGATGGCGTAGTCGAAGCGGATGTCCTTGAGCTTGACGATATCGCGCTGCATGGTGCCGTAGGTGGCGATCACCATGTCGTGCTGCTCGAAACTGTCCAACAGGGAAGCACGCTGCAGGCCCGTATAGTCCAGCACGCGCAACTCGGGCGTGAAGCGCTTGGCCTCCTCGACCCAGTTGAACACGAGACTGCGGGGCACCACGACCAACGAAGGCGCCCGGCGGCCGCCGTTGTCGACGGGCCGCAAACGCCGCTGCTGCAGCAAGGCCAGCACCTGGACGGTCTTGCCCAGGCCCATGTCGTCGGCCAGGCAGCCGCCCAGGCGGAAGTCCTGCAGGAATTGCAGCCAGCCCAGGCCGATTTTCTGGTAGGCCCGCAATTCGCCGGTAAAGCCTTGCGGTTCGCCGATGGCGCCGATGCCATTGAACGACCGCAGTTTCTCGCGGAGCTGCATGAAGGGCGCGTCGACTGTCACCTGTTCCTGGGCCGCCAGCAGGGCGTCCAGCAGCAAGGCCTGCGACGAGCGGAAGCGGATGGCGTCGCCCTCCGCCTCGCCCAGTTCGACCATCGAGGCCAGGCGGGCCAGCCATTGCTGCGGCAAGATGCCCCGCGTGCCGTCCTTGAGCCGCACGTAATTCTGGCCGTGGCGGAGGGCCGCAAGGATCTCCGGCAGGTGGACCTCCATGCCGTCGAAGTCGAGCGTGCCCTCCAGGTCGAACCAATCGACGCCCGAGGTCACGTTCATCTGCCAGGTGCCCGCCCGGCGGACATGATACCCCTGGGCCTCGACGAGCCAGCTTTGCGCCACCAGGGCCTCGACTGCTTCGGGGAGCTTCTGGCTGGGGACCCAAATGCTGTATTTCTCGGCCTGCCAGCCCTCCATGGGCCGTATGCCCTGGGCCGCCAGCGAGCCGGCCAACTCGCGCTCCCGCTGCCGGTCGCGGACCAGGACTCGCCCCTTTTCCTCGTCCACGATCCCCGGCGAGCCGTCCTGCGCAGCGACCGCCTTGCCGTCGTAGAGGAATTCCACGCGGCCGGGCAGGCGATAGGGGTCGTAGCGCTCGGGCTTGTCGATTATGAGGTGTCCCTGCGGCGGCACCTGGACTTCTTCGGTGCGGAGATTGTCCGGCACGTTCATCTCCGGGCTGTTGGGCAATTGCCAGAGCCGCCGCAACAATTCCCAGCGGTCGGCATACGGCACTTCCACCTGGGGCGTCTTCCGCAGGGCCTCGATCATCCGTGCCGAGCCGCCCGTCTCCAGCGGCCCGATGCGATCGTCCAGGAGCATCAGGCCTTGCTTGAAGATCATCCGCGCGGCCTGCACGGGCAGGGTTTCCTCGCTGCCCGAGCGATAGAACTGGCCGCTGAGGGTCCAGCATTTCCGCGCGTCGTCGGCGCGGATGTCCAGGCGGAACCGCCAGGGCGGCCCCTCGTCCCAGGCAAGCGGCCGGAGGTCGATAAACTCCGGCTGCTGATAAACTTCTTTCTCCGCCCGCGCCAGCCGCTGCGTGGCCGCCAGCTTAGGCAGGAGAAACTGCTGCATGCTCTTGGGGAGCACGGCCTCGGTGACGCGGGAAGACGCGAAGCCATAATAGTAAGGTGACTGGCTCTCCACGTCGTGATAGCCCAGCAGGAGGTTGAGAATCTCGGCGTCTTCCGCGGCCACGCTGCGGCTGATGTCATAGGGCCGGATGGGCAGTTGCTTGAGCTTGCCGAACTGGCCGTCTTTCTTCATTTCGCGCTGATGGAAGAACAAGATCAGCCGGCCGGCATCGACGTCCGGACTCTGGTGAATGACGTACCAGACTTCGCGGGTCTTGGGCGCGCGGGGGGCGACCGCCCGGATGGGATTCTCCGGCGGCACGTCCGCCGCGGCCCAGGTCAGTTGCTGTTGCCAAGCGGGCTTTGCCGGTGTTTTACGGCCCGGGCCCTTGCCGGCCCTGCCTCGCCGTGGAGACGGCGGGGCATCGTCGTCGAATTCATCCAGATCATCGAATTCATCGAATTCATCGAACTCATCGCCCTCGTAATCTTCCGGGTCCATCGGCAAGATGCCGAGCTTGGCTTTGCCGCGCGGGCCCGAACCCAGCGTGTCGGCGGACAAGATGGCGGCCCAAATGTGCTGGCAGGTCGCGTGTTCCTCGTAGCGGGCGCAGGAACAGCAGACGGCCAACTGCTCGCGGCTGAATTCCCAGTCCAGCACCACGTCGTATTGCACGTTATCCTGAACGTGCGCGCGGAATTGGTTTCCGCCCCAGGTAGTCGGGGTTACGCCCCGGGCGCGAAATAATGCCTCTCCGCGGTTGCGAATTCCGCTATCAAACTCGTGCAAACAACGATTGGCCAACGACATGGAACATCCTCGGCGCCCGGACTACTCAATCTGGCGGCAGGAAAAGACCTAAGGGCAAAACCCGCATTATATCGAAAAAACCAGCAATGCGTATGCCCGGCTGCGAGGTTTTGGAAAAGTCACGCCAAGCTGCCCAGGAACTGCTCGATGGCCGCGGTCACCTCCGCTGGCGCTTCCAGGGGCGTGACGTGTCCGGCGTTGGGGATTTCGACGATCCGCGCAGCGGGAATCGCCCGGGCCATGGCGTTCATCTCCGCAGCGGTGGAAATCGCGTCCTGCCGCCCCACCAGCAGCAGCGCGGGACAATCGATCTGAGGCAGCAGCGGCGTGAAGTTCGGCCGCTCGGCCAAGCCGCGCGACGTGGCCGCGTAACCGACCGGATCGCCGGCAAGGATGATCTGCCGCAAATGCTCGACCACTTCCGGCTTGCCGTCCAAGGTTGCAGGGGCCAGGAGGCGGGGCGGCATCGTGTCGGCCAGGAACCGGTTCCCCTCACGCTCCAGACGACCGGCCAATTCCAATCGCCCCGCGGCGGCCTGCGGCGTGTCGGCCGCGGCCTTCGTGTCGCAGAGAATCAACCCGGCCAGCCGCGAGCGGTGGGCCTGAAAGAAGCGGAAGGCCACGTAGCCGCCCATCGATAACCCGCCGAGCACGATCGGCTCGTTGATCTTCAAGGCGTCGAGCATGGCGGCCAGATCGTCGGCCCATTGCTCGACAGTCACCTTGCCCGGCGTGACCGAACTGCAGCCGGCGCTGCGGAGATCGGGTGCGATCACGCGGTAGTGCGGGGCGAGCGCCTGGGCCTGATGGACCCAAATCGAATGATCCATCGGAAAACCGTGGATCAGCACCACGGGGCGGCCGGCGCCGTGGTCGGCCAGCGATAGGTCAACACCAGGAAGTCTGAGAGTGGGCATGAGGAGAGGGGGAGAAGGGGAGAAGGGGAGAAGAACGAACAAGGATTGCTATCCACTGCCGCCGTCATGATCCGGCTGATCGGTCTGATTGTTTGTGCGCCGCACTCGTGGGCCATCGTCGCCTTTACCGCTTTTCTCTCGTACCTTCTTCTGAAACAGCACGAGTTGCTTCTGCACGGCATGATTGTAGGGCAACAACTTGGCGGCACGGCTTTGATGTTTCAGGGCGCTGGCATAATCACCCTTGGCATAGTGGACCCGAGCAAGCGTATCGCGGTAGGCGCCGTTGTCGCCGACCGCTTCCAGCGAGCGTTTCGCCAACTGCAGGGCCTCGTCCAGGTCGCCCTCCGTGTTGGCCGCCAGCCAGGCGAACTCGTTGCAGGCCTGGGCGGCGGCCGCATGATTGAGGCCGTTGTCGGCGATTCGCTCCCGCAACTCGCACAAGCGCTTTTCGATCAATTCGCGAATCCGGCTGCGATAGCCCGCCGGGGGATCGGGTATCTGATAACACTCGATGAGAACTTCAATGTCGTAGAATTGCGTGGCCAAGGCCTTGTCCAAGCATTCGCGCTGCCGGGCACGATCGCCCCGCGCCTTCCAGTGACAGGCATCGTAAAAACACCGACGGGCCCGCAACGCGCCCAGGGCCGCCGCATCGTCGCCCTCCGAACCGCGCTCCGGCAGGGACCACTGGTCGGGCTGCTTGGTAAAGGCCTTCTCGATGACGTCCAGGGTTTCGGCCGCGCGCAGATCGTCATCGCAGTCGTGGCACAGTTCCGCCAGGCTGCGGGCGGCGGTGACCCGCACGGGCGACTCCGGCGGAGCCTCGTGGATCACGTGTTCCCATTCTTTTGTCGCCCAATCCATGCGGCCCCGCTGCGCCAGGCTCTCGCCCGCCTGAAAATGCGTTTCCAGCGAGGGTTCGCCGTTGTCGGCGTTGAGTTTCAGCGCCCGGCCGGCCGACCGCTGGGCGGCGGCGGCATCGCCGCGGCGAAGTTGCGCCTCGGCCAGCAGGTACAGCAAATCGGCCGACTCGGAAATCGTTGCCCGGCAACGATTTTCCACCAAACGGGTCGCGGACCAGTCCTCCTGATGGATCAGCCAATTCAACAACTGGGCTAGCGCCCCCGGTTCGTCGCGGCGAAGTCGGATCAATCGATCGACGCCGTTGGCGGCGTCCGCCCCGCGACCGATCTTCCGCATGGCCGCCACCTGGAATCGCAGCAGGCTCTCGAGGACGGACAACGACGTGTCGCGAGGCTGCCGCAACAGCAGCCGCTCCTCCTCGGCAACAAACTGCGTCCAGATGCCGGCAAGGGCTTGTGGATCGTGCCGGGCCTGCAACCAGGCGAGGACCCAGCGCGCCGGAGCGCGGCGGCAAGCGCCCAGGCCCTTTTGCAGTTTCTCGGCCAATTCCGCACTGGCCGCCTCGCGGTCGCTGGACTCCAGCAGGCGCACAGCGGCCGTCTTTGCCAGCACGAGCGAACGCTCGTAGCGCATCAGCCGGCAGACCGCGGCGAGGCCCTGGCGCTCCGGCAGGTCGATCAGCCGCGCGAGCCGGGCCTCACGGCCGCTGTCGTCCTGCGCTTCGTAATCGGCCAGCAACTGCGCGACCACGGGAGGTTCACCCGGGACGGTCCAGTTGCTGCGGATCAGGCACAACAAGCGGTTGGCCCGGGCGACAATTTCCATGTCGTCGCTGGCGCTGGCCGCGGTGAGCGCGTCGACCGCTTCAAAACCGATCTTGGCCAGATCGGATTCGGCCCTTTGGCGGACAAAGTAATCGGCATTGCCCAGGGCCTCGATCAGGCCGGGGATCTGTGCCGGCAACGGTGCGGCCGAGGGTTCCGCCGCGGAAAGAACCGGCACGAATACAATCGACAACCACAGCGGCAAGGCCAGGAGAAGCCGTGCAATCTTGCCGATTCGATTCGTCCGGTTCGGGGCAACCATTCAAAAAAAGCTTGTACGATTGGAGAAGTTCACCACTAGTCCGCGACCTTCGGCATACCGACTCATCGCAATTATCCTTCCAGAATGATTTGTGTGTGTTTACCCTCGCCTTACGCGAGGCTTTACAATCATAGCCAGCGGGCAAGGAAGAGAAAACCGCCCGATCGGAGATTTTTCGCGCACCGCATACAGGGCCGCGAATCCAGCCGAATGGGACACGTGGTATATGGCCAAATTGGGCTGGTTTAACTACCTCAGCAGCTTGATTGTCACACAACGTTGCGAATAGCCTCCTCCAAAGAAATGCCGATCACGCAGACAACAACATCCCATTCTGACAAAAAGGTCGTGGCCTCGATGACTTCGCGGGTATAGGATTTCTTGATCGCCGCGGTTTCGATACGTTGTCGAGGAGCTTTTCGCATGTCGGGTGGAGAAGGTCTTCTGTGCCTTCGACAGCTTGGAGAGCGGATTTCCTGTCGTGTGGTCGGCCAAGCGACCATGCGGCAGAGCCCGGCCCTGCGCTGCCGCATCGAACAGGCGCTCGTTTCGGGACCGATCACCCTGCACGTCGATCTTCACGAGTGCGTCTACATGGACAGCACCTTCCTGGGCATGCTCATTATGTTCAGACGCATGCTGGTGAACCGCCACCTTGGGCAGTTCGCCCTGGTCGCCCCGTCGCCGGAATGCAGCCGCTTGCTGCGGCAAATGGGCCTGGACGCAACATTTTGCATTTTGGCCGAGGAATCGTCTCCGGACGTGCCCGAGGAGTTGCTCGAAAGCGAGACGGACGCTCCATATTCCCAAAGGAATATTGTCGAGGCGCACCAGGAATTGGCCGCTTTGCCGGGCCCGGCGGGCGAGATCTTTCGCGATGTGGCGGCGCATCTGCAACACGATTGGGAACGCCGGCAGAACGAGCCGACCGCTGCTGGAAGCGGATAACTGACAGGTGGCCAAGGCCACGGAATAAATTCCGTGCTACGAAGGACTTTGCAGTTCTCCTACCCTCCGTCCCGCCGGTGCGGCGCGATATAATGCGGCAATAACGTGCAACTGCGGTTCCCTTCGCCTGGGTGGCTATGCCAATGACCAGCTTTCCGCCATCCCGATTCTTCCCCCCTGCCGAGAGCGCCGATCCGGACGGCGTCGTCGGGTTTGGCGGCAAACTCACGCCGGAATGGCTGCTGGACGCCTACCAGCACGGTATTTTCCCCTGGCCAACGGGGGATCCGGGGTTCCCCGTTCCGTGGTGTTCTCCGGATCCGCGGGCGGTTTTCGAACTCGACCATTTCCATGTCCCCCGCCGCTTGGCCCAAATCGGCCGCAGCGGGAGGTTCCGCGTGACTTTCGACACGGATTTTTCCGGCGTGATCCGTGGCTGCGCGACGTCCGGCACACGCGTCGGCCAAACCTGGCTAACCACGCCCATGATCCGGGCGTACACGCAACTTTTCGAATTGGGACATTGCCATAGCGTGGAAGTTTGGCACGAGGATCGATTGGCGGGAGGAACCTATGGGGTGGCAATTGGGGGACTATTTGCGGCGGAATCGATGTTCTACCACGTCCGCGATGCCTCGAAAGTGGCCTTGGCACGGCTCGTCCAACGGCTTCGCCAGCGGGGATACATGCTCATGGATATCCAGCAACTTACTCCGCATACCGCACAATTTGGGGCCATTGAAATACCCCGAGCTGAGTATTTACGGCGGCTGGCCGAGGCGCGCAATCTAACCGTGACCTTCGGCGACCGCGGGGAGGAGACCTTGCAATCCGCGCCACATTGAGTTACCACTAGGGGTTTACGCTGATCCGCAACAGCAAAGTGCAAGTTTTGCCAACGGGAGACCCCATGTCGGATTGGGTGAGGTTGTTTTCAGCGTGCGAGCCGGGGAAGGAAATGGCCCATGAGTGACGAAATCAAGACCGCGGAGAATTCTCCGGCCGCAGTGCGGAAGAAGATCCTGCTTGTGGACGACGATCGCGAGATTGTCGAATCGATGCGAATTGCCTTGGACGCTTCGGGTTTCGACATTGTCGTGGCCCGAGACGGCAATCAGGGACTGGCGATGGTCGAGCGCGAGGATCCAGACCTGGTGATCTTGGACATGATGATGCCCAAGCGGAGTGGGTTCCTGGTCCTGGAAAAACTCCGCCGCACACATCCCGTGCCGGTGCGGGTGATCATGATCACGGCCAACGAAGGCAGCCGGCACAAGGCCTATGCCGAAATGCTGGGCGTCGACGACTACATCCGCAAGCCCTTCGCGATGGATCGGCTCTTGGAAAGCGTAAGCAGGCTGCTGAAGTAGGGCAACTTAGGACCGGCGAGTCAATAACTGCCGTGTTGTCGCCTTTCGCTCCGCGAAAGTGGCGCTACTTTCGCGGAGCGAAAGGCGACACTGATATTAGCGCCGATCCTTACTTCTTTTCGTGGGTTTTCGCCTGGACCTTGGGGATCAGAACGATCGTCACGGGCGTGCCCGGAGGCGGCAGTTTTTCCGGGTTGGCCTCAAAGGAACGCTCTTCGATCGCGCCGGCGCTGACCACCGGCAAGTCCAGCATGGCCGTCGGATTGTTCAGCACGCAGATGAATTCCCCGCCATCGGCCAGGAATCGTTTGCCCCCTTCTCCGTCGTCCACCAGACGGCTGCCGGCAAAGACCCATGTTTTCTGGGGCGGCTTCTTCGTCTTTACCTCGCGAATCCAGTTGCGGGCATCTGTCCGCTCGGTCTTGCCCTCCTTGTTCTTCCACCGCACCTCGATTACAATTTCATCGCCCGTGGCTACCGTCGTTTTCTCGTCCTTGTAGTAGGAGGGATGTCCGGGTTTGGCCCCGCAGAGAAGCAAGGCCACTTCGATTCGCTGGAAGATCGACATCTCCCCCTGTGCATGACGTTCGCCTTCGATCACCAGCACCGATTCGTATCCCCTGGCCTTCGTGGTAACGAAAAACTCCAGGGGATAATCGGCTTTGCAGGCCTCGCCCACGAGCACGACCTGCTTGTTCTTCGGGTCGAGCCAGGCCGCGTATTTGCCAAGCTGCTTGAGTTCCTTCAGGTTATCGACCAGTGGCGGACCGAGATCGCGGGGCTTAGGGGCCGCCGGTTCGGGATCGTCGGCCCGGCCGAGGGAGGCAAGCCCGAGCAGGATCATGGAAAGCGTGGCAAAGGAGACTTTCATAGCAATGGGTCTTTAATAGTAAAAATTGGGGGGAGACATTCGCCGGGCGCCAAGTTAGGATAGTTAATCTTACGCTCTTTGTCCAACCTATTCCGCAAACAACTTGGAAATTATTTCAAGACGTCAAAGGTTCCCTGATGCTTTTGGTACCGACGGCAAAACCTGCTGATTCGCTCGTTGACCTGCCCCGCGGCCCGCAACTGCTTGCCGACACGCTCTGGGAAGGCAATATGCCGCCCTCGACAATCGAGCAACGGGCCAGGGGATGGATGGAATTGCTCCCGCGGCCGGTTCACGATCCGATGCTGGCCCTGGAGGCCATTGCCTGGGCGCAGGGACTGCCGTTTCTCAAGAAAATCCTCGGGCCGGACGAGTGGCTGGCCTTCCGGGACCTGCTCTTGAGCCTGCCGGCCGAGGTCGACGAGCGGACGTTGCAGGACCGGCCGCTTGTCCATCAGCTTCTGGCGGGAGAACTGGCGTGGACGATGGCGCGTCGATTGAGCGACGCCCCAGTTTCCCGCCGTTTGGAAAAGAGCGGCCGCGTGGCAATCTCTTTTGGTCTGGGGCAAATCCTCGATCGCCAGGGCATGCTGTCGGCGGCGCGTTTTTCCATCCTTCACCCGCTCCTGGCCTGTTGGGTCCGTTGCCGGGCCTTGGCCGGCGGATTGCCGGGCGGTGGATGGGGCGTTCGGGCCGAGCAACAGTATCAGCGGTTTGTTCGCCATGCCCTGCGCTGCCGCCGTCCCGACGGTTGGCTGCTGTTTTCTGACGCCGGCACGAGTTCGCGGCGTGGGACGGCGTGGGGACGCGACCTGCTGGAGACCGTGCTGCAAGACGGCGCGGAAGAAACCGATCGCCGCCTGGCTGCCGTGGCATTGCCCAAATTGTCGCCTGGTGCGGCCGCCAAGCCGCCGAAGAAGACGGACAGCCTGCCGCCGGTTTCCGTCCATTCTGAAGACGGCGCGATTGCCGTCCTGCGTCGCAACTGGAATCGTGATGCCGAGCGGGTTGCCGTACTCTTTGCCGGGCGGACGTGCGAGGTTGAGTTGGTTGCCTCCGGCCGGGTTGCCGTATCCGGGGCCTGGCAATTCGAGGTCGCACAGCAGGGCCAACGAATCGAGCCAGTATCGGACTGGGAGTCCATTTGTTGGCATAGCGACGAAGATGTCGACTACCTAGAGTTGGGGATCGAGCTGACCGGCGGTGTCAAGCTGCAGCGGCAGATCGTGCTTGCCCGCGAAGACCGCTTCCTCTTGCTGGCCGACGCGGTGATGAGTCCGCAGTGCGGCAACCTGGAATATCGCAGCGTCTTGCCCTTGGCGCCCCAGGTGGAATTCCGCGGGGCGGGCGAGAGCCGCGAAGGGTTCTTGGTGCAGACTCGCGGCCAGCCTGCCGGTGGGAAATCGTCGGCCTCTGCACGGCCCTTGGTCCAGGTGCTGCCCTTGGCGATGCCGGAATGGCGGGCGCAGCAAAGCGGCGGCGAATTGGCGGGGGTTCCCCGAGCGTTGGAATTTCGCCAGAGCGCGGCGGTGCAGCGTTTGTACGCGCCGCTGTTCATCGATTTGGACCGCGGCCGCTTCCGCCGCCGCATGACGTGGCGGCAGCTCACGGTGGCCGAGTGGCTCACGGCGGTGCCGCCGGAGGTGGCCGTCGGCTTCCGCGTCGCAATCGGCGCTGAACAATGGATCATCTACCGCAGCTTGGGAACCAAGAGCAATCGCACCTTGCTGGGCCACAACCTGGCCACCGAATCGCTCGTTGCCCGCTTCGGCAAGGACGGCGAGGTGACCTCGATCATCGAAATCGAATGAGATAAATATGGATACGCCCGAGGTGCTCTATCAGGCCAAACGCTTTCGCGTGGAGCGCGTGACGCAGCAGTCGGCCGACGGCTCGCGACACGCCAAGGACATTGTCCGCCATCCGGGAGCGGTGACGATCATACCGCTGCTGGACGATGGTCGCCTATGTTTCGTAGAGAATTATCGCGTGGCCGTCGGCCAGCGCCTGGTGGAACTCCCCGCCGGCACGCTCGAACCGCCGGAAGAACCGGTGAAGACCGCCCTGCGGGAACTGGCCGAGGAAACCGGATACCGCGCCGCTCACATCGAGCACCTGACCACCTTGTGCATGTCGCCGGGCATTCTCGACGAGAAGATGTACGTGTTCGCCGCCTCGGGGCTGACTGCCGGCGAGATGGCCCTGGAGCCGGGCGAGGACATCCGCGTGTTGCGACTGACCTGGCATGAGGCCCTGGAGATGGTGCAAGACGGCCGCATTCACGACGCCAAGAGCGTTGCCGCATTGTTGTACTACGACACATTCGGCCGGAAATCGCTGCCTACTTAGCGTTCCCACATCGTCGAGGACATGCCCACCGCGGCGGGCACGAAGATCATCAGCGGGGCCCAGGCGGCCAGGGCCGCCGGACGGAGCAGGCACATCCCGCCCAACTGCTGGCAGGCGATGGCCACCACGAAGAACCCCGCCACCAGGCCCATGCACATGCCGATCGCCACGAACACGTTGCGGTTGTCGCGGGCGGCCACCAGGGGCAGCCCCAGGAACAAGAGCGTGATGTCCAGCAGCGGCTGCAAGATCCGCGAGTGGATCATCACCCGCACGTCGGGACTGAAGTAGATGCTGTGGTTCTTCAAGGCCGCGATCAACTCGAAGGTCGAGGCGAACCGCCGCATGAGCGTGCTCCCCGTCAACTCGTCGACCGTCACGTCGGTGACCACGAAGGCCTCATTGGGCTTGAGCCAGGTATAATCGTGGGGCGTCATCAAGATCGTCCGACCGTCCAGCGCCAGCGAGGCCTTCTCCGCCAGCTTCTCCGGCAAGATCACGTCGACCAGCAGGTAGCCCGCTGGCCGGCTGTCGTGTGCCGGCGAGTAACAGGCCAGGTTCGCTGACCATTGCTTGCCGTAAGTGCATAGCGAAGGCTTGTAGGGCGGCACGACGAAGGCGGGCATCTCGATCTGTTTCTTGTCGGTGATCGCGCAGCGGCCGCCGATCACCACGTCGGTGGCATAGTCGTACTGCGATTGCATCTCTTCGACCACGTTGCCCTTCAAATCGGTGGGCCGCTTGGCAAGCTGGTCCTTGAGCCGGGGGATCGCGATCTCGCGGTTGACGACGGCCAGCAGTACGATGACCACTGAGACTGCCAGCACCGGCGCTACGACGCGGATCCGCGAGATGCCGGCCGACATCAGGGCCGTCATCTCATGGTGCCGCTGGATCCAGGCCATGGTGAACATGGCCGCCATCAGCACCAGCAGGGCGCTGGCCCGATCGAAGAAGAACAGCGACTGCACGCTGTAGTACGCGGCGATGAGCTTGATCAGGGCCAGCCCCTTGGCCACGCTCATGAAGGCCTCCAGGTTCGTGAAGGCGTCGAAAATCACGTACACGCCCAACAAGCTCAGGAAGCAGATCACAAAGTTCTGCAGGTACTGGCGCAGCAGGTAGCGGTCGATGATGGTCATGAGGTGTTGGTGGTTAGGGCCGGCGACGTAATAAGTGACGTGGTTTCAATGTATTCGGCACACTCCGTGTGCCGCCTGCAACGGCACACGGAGTGTGCCGGGTACATTTGTGCGACAGTTATTGATTAACGGGTTTTTGGCGGTTTCAGGGCCCGCGCCAGGGCCTGCACGCCGCGGCGGATCTCGTCGATCGGCGGCACTCCAAAGCTCAGCCGCAGCATGTTGCGCCGCTGCGGGCAGCCCTCGCGCGGATAGCAACATTCACCGGGCACGTAAAGCACGCCCTCGGCCACCGCCCGCCGGAACAACGGCCCGTCCACGCCCGTGTCGATGGCCTCCGGCAGCCGCAGCCAGACGTACAGCCCGCCGGTCGGACGGACCCAATCGACCCCCAGCGGCGTGAGTTCCGCTTGCGCCGCCGCCAGCGTGGCGTCGAGCTTCCCGCGGTAGCTCTCTCGCACGGCGGCCACGTGGCGGTCGTACAGGCCCGTTTCCATGACGGTGGACATCAACACCTGGTTGAAGCAGGGCGAGCCGAAATCGACGTTTCCCTTCTGGGCCAACAGCGGCTCGATCAGCTCGGACGGCAGGATCCCCCAACCGACGCGGATGCCGGGCGAATACGGCTTGGAAAAAGTCCCCGCGTGGATCACGCGGCCGCCGCCCGCATCCAGGGCGTACAGGCTGGGCACGTCGTCGCCGTAGTACCGCAGCTCGCGATAGGCCGCATCTTCGATCAGGTAGATTTTGCCGTGCTGCGACCAGCGCGCGGCGATCTCGATCAAGCGTTGCCGCCGCGCCGCGCCGCTGGTAATGCCCGCCGGATTGTCGTAATAGGTGACCGCATAGATGGCTTTCACGCGGGCCAGTTCCCCTGCCGCCTTCCGCCGCGCCAGTTCCTCGTCCAGGGCCTCGGGGACCATGCCTTCGGCGTCGATTTCCACGCCCACGGTCCGCGCGCCGACGTTGGCCAAGGTGGCCATGAAGACGAAATAGCTGGGCGCGGCGCAGAGCACGATGTCGCCGGCGTCCAGGAGCGTGTCGGCCACGAGGTGCAGGAACTGGTTGCTGCCGGCGGTGACTACGACTTGCTCCAACGGCGGTGCCGCCGAACCGTCGGCCGCCGCCATGCGGGCGACGATCGCCTCGCGCAAAGGCACATCTCCGATCGTCGTGCCATATTGCAACGCCGCCCTAGCCCGCGCGGGCCGCGACCACAACGCAGCCATCGCTTGCCGCGTGGCCTCGACCGGCAGCGTGGCCTGATCGACGAACCCGGCGGCCAGCGAGACCAGATCCGGCCGCGCCAGGGCCTCGGCCATCAGGCGACTGATCAGCTTGTCGCCGCCCGCCCAGTGGGCACGGCGGCTCAGTCCGCGTTGTTTATCTTCAGCCATATTCACGTCCAACTCTCAGGGGTGGTAGTCTAGGTAAATGGGGTTTTTGAGTCAAGAGGGAAAGCGACTGTCCCTTGCCATGCCGCTTTCCGAGGAGTAGGCTGGTGGGCATTCAAGTTGTGGGGTGGGACCCGGGCACCACGCTGCGCACGGTGCCCGGGTCCCACCCTACGAACCTATCCCTGACATTATTTATGCAATGGACCGTTACGATAGGCAATTGAACCGGAGGATCTACGCCCAGACCGTGGGTTATCCGGCGAAAGGATAGGGTTCGGGAGCCCTTGACCGCAGAAACCTTGCCGGAGGACCCGAAATGCCACACGGTGAAGCGATCTGCGGATCAAGGCGAGAGCTTTCGGAACGAGAGAGGGGTACGTTGATATGGGCATCTTGATCGGAGTAGAGATCGAGAAGGCATTGCGGGACGGGACGATCAAGATCGATCCGCTGGACAAGTCGCAGGTTGGACCCGGCTCCATCGATCTGACGCTCGGGAACGAATTCAGGATATTCCAGAAGAAGTCCGAGGTCTACCATGTTACGAACGACGCCCGGTTCGAGGACATCACCACGAGCGTCCGCGTCGAGGATGGAGATTTCATTGTCATCAAGCCGGGCGAGATGATACTCGGGATCACGCGGGAGAAGATTACGCTGGCCGATAACATCTCCGGTCGGCTCGAAGGCAGAAGCCGGTTCGCCCGATTCGGCCTTGCCGTGCATGTTACTGCGGGGTTCATGCACCCGGGCATCTCGAACCATCAGGTCCTGGAGATCGTAAACCTCGGCCATGCACCGCTGGCCTTGTACCCGAACACCCGGATCTGCCAATTCGTGTTTGAGAGATGTGATGGCCACGCAAAGTATCAAGGGCGATTCGCCGAGCAAGACAAGCCCTAGCAACGCGTGCTCTACGCCCACATGGTGGGCTATCCGGCAAAAGGGCAAGACACCATGCCGCCACCGGGGCATCCGACGCGCCTCTCGGCGGCCTTCTTCAGGTAGGGCTCGACGCTGCCGCCGCACGCTCGTCTTCAGCAGGGCGGCCAACTCTGCCTTCATGGGCGGTCATAACGGCGTTTCCATCTTCAGGTTCACGATGTCGGCCGGCGTTTTGCATGGTTGGTTGGTCCAGTTGCCTGCCACTACATTGCTGGCGGACTCGTGCGTCTTCTATTCCGGGAACAGAACGCGTATCCAGAACGGATCGCGGGGGATGATAGTCTCATGAAACGAGCAGCGCCATTTCTCGTTTGTATGTTGATTCTCGCGTCACCGCGGCTGCTGATGGCCTGTGGCGGCTGCACCGATGCGGCACTGCGGATGACCGGCCGCTAGCCATCGGGCGTAACAACAACGCGAGCCGCTCACAATTTCATCTTATTATCAAAATCTGCTTGCTCGCCGTGGCACGCCCGTTGGCAGCAGGCCAAGGCTGTTGCAGAAGCTTGGGGCCCGCCCATTGCCCACAGCATCCGTCAACGTCGGCCCGTCGAGGGAGCAGGTCCTTCTGGGCGTTCTGAGGAGCGAGTCGGCATAGATCGCTGCTTCTCTTTCCATTGCTCTGGGGTCATTGGGCAATACGACAGGACGAAACGCAGGTTGAGATGGACTTCCAGACCCTCATCCCACGATCTCCGAGCAGAACTATTCTGGATGCCCGTGCCAACAAGGAACAGCTCGCTGCCGCTCACCGTTACTAACTTCACATTCTCAAGCATGAATACTTCGTTCTTCGTCTCGCCCGCCATGCTCACTCGGACGATTTTTCCAGCGAACGGGTTGTCCGTGTTGTTCGCAATCGGCTCGGCTGTCCTCGCCCAGACGCACGACCCGACCATCAACGCAGCAACTGCCAGTGGAATCCATTGCCTGTTCATAAATTACTCCTCGACTGAAAGGATTGAAAAGGGAAGAACACGCCCGTAATTGTAGGCAACGCCGTGGGGTTTGCAACGCTGCACGCCAAGGGCATCTGTTCCAATCCCACAAAACGTGCCCCGCCAGCACCGCTGCCGTTCTCTGGCTTCTCCACGTTGCCGGGCCACCCTCTTTGCCCGCCTAATTGCCAACAGCCTCGGCCTGAGCTTATACTGGCAGAAGACCACCAACGCCGCTTGGCGGCATCGTCGAGAAATAGCCCATGACCACGCCCGAATCACAATCCGCCGAAGCGAAGCCCCGCCCACGCTTCCAATTCACGCTACGGACGCTGCTGCTCTTGTTCGTGGTGCTGGGGTCGTCGCTGGCGGTGTTTGGAGGCGGGGGCGTCGTGGTCTTCGGGCTGGCGGTGGGGCTGGCAACCTACGTTCATCGAGGTGGCTCCTTGAGTTCCGCCGTGTGTGTTGGTGTAATAGTGCTCGGCCTTATTTGCTTGCATGCAATGCTATTCCCTGGGGTCGAGGCTGGGCGCGAGACCGGTCGCCGTGTTGCCTGTTCGAACAATCTCAAGGATATTGCCTTAGCGTTACATGACTACCATCGAGCGAATGGTTGTTTCCCGCCGGCATACATTGCCGACAAGACCGGCAAGCCGATGCACAGTTGGCGGGTCCTGATACTGCCGTACCTGGATCGCAATGATCTCTACAAGGCTTACGATTTCACCGAACCTTGGGACGGACCGAAGAACAAGCGGCTACTTACCAAGTGCCCCCAAATTTATCTCTGTCCGAGTGATCCCCCGGCCTCCATCTCGGTCCGTACGCCGACGAGCTATGTTGCCGTGGTGGGGCCAAGGGCAGCGTGGGAAGGCGAAAAGCCAAGGAAACTTGGCGATTTTCCTGGCGAGACGAGCAACACGATAATGCTTGTCGAGGTCGCCGATCCGCACATTCTCTGGACGGAACCGCGAGACCTTTCGTTGGACACGCTTGGCGTGACCGATGCCAAGTCGCCCCCGTTAGTCGTGTCGAGCTACCATGGCCAGCGAGAAGAGTTCTTTTTCACGTACGACCGGGCTACGGGCATCAACGTGGCGCTGGCCGATTACGGCGTGCGTTGCTGGTGGCTTGGCAACCGATCGACCGAGGACTTGCGAAAGTTGCTTCAAATCGGTGGCTTCACGGACAAAGAAAGTGAGGAAACGGAGCGACACCTGAACTGGCCCAACATCACCGCTCTGGCCGTGTGGCTGCTGTCGGTCGGCGCGCTGCTGACTTGCGCTGTGCGGAGCAGGAAGGTCCAGCCAGTTCCGGTGCCGCCATCGTAGCCGTGGAAACGTGCCCTACCGGCACCGCCGCCGCGCCGTTGGCTTCTTCGACGAATAGCCGCCGGCATGCGAATGTCGCCTTATTGCCAAGAGCATCGACGTGGCGTTATACTGCTCAAGCGGTATGGGGCTCGATGCCCACTGGAATACCTTCAGTCGTACTGAGCAAGGTCGCCGAATGGAAATCGAACAACTGGAAGTCTACGCCCCCGATTCGAACTACGCGATTATTAAACCGCCCGGTCGTAATTATCCTGGCTGCGTGATTCAAGGTGACTCCCTTGCCACGCTTTGTCGGCTGGCCCAGGACATCGCATCATGTGTCCACGACGGCAACACCATGAGCGAGAGCTTCCTTGCAGATGTCCAAGAATTGGCGAACTCTCTCCTCGACCGGATGCTGCATTATCAGCGTGTGCTTAGTTCGCATGGAATCGACTTTCCGTACTCCAAGCCGTTCTCTGAGTCCGATTTTGTGAAGCTCCTTCCGAACGACGAAGATGAATAGAACAGCGATAATCGTTGCCATGCGGTTGGCTTCTTCGCCGAATAGCCCGGCAGGGGCACCGAAGGGCCTTGCGGGGCCTCAGAATGCGGGGTTGGCGGGATGTTGCCAGTTGAAAGGATCGAATGATGGCCAGCTTCACCACGTCCGAACCCGAACCTGCCCCACCGAAACTCGACCGCCGCCGGTTTCAGTTCGGTTTGAAGCATTTGCTGATAGGGACTGCGATTGTCGCACTCGTCCTCGGTATCTGGACGGGCTACATTCGCAAGGCCGTAGATGTCCGTAAAGCGGATGCATCTGATCGAACCTATGAGCGATACTTCGGATTCGACATGGAGGACATGAAGGCCAGAAACATTCTGGTCGCCACGGGCACCTTCACCAAGAGCACTTGGCTCTCAGGGACTTTGTATCTAGTTCACGGCGGCTCGATTAGCGCGGTCAATAGCTGGACCGTGGGAAGAAGTCCAAATCGCATCGGAGACGGTATCTGGGAAGGAATGAAGATCACTCTTGCCCTCGGTGAGAAGAACACACCGAACGGACGAGTAACGAATCTAGGTGCTGCTGGACACACCCGTGGTGGAGGAAACGGCTCGGACCTGCCCAACACGGTCAACGTCACGTCGTCCTTGGCCATGCCCGGCCGCATCCTGCCCGGTGCAAATCATATCGTATACGTGGAAGGCGACCGCGAACCAGTTGTCGACCGGACGATGTCGGTGGACGAGTTCGCTCAAAAGAACGCCGGAGATTATCTCGTTGTCACGTTAGAAATCCGTTGATGAATGTGCCGCCCCTCGCCATGCTTGGGCACAAGCCTCCTACCGACGCCAGCGTGAGAGGAGCGGAAGGCCGATGGTGGAGTTGCAGTGGAAGAACTGCCACAGAAGTTGATCACATGATCAAAATGTTGGCGGATAGCACGAAAGGCCCTCTTGCCAAATGATTGCCAGAAGCCCTGGCGTGACGGTATACTGGCGAATGGCGTGCAACTTGATGCCCAGCAGAAGCCGTGGTTTGACCAATGTTTTCGTGGCTCCGCCGTTTGAATCTGCGATCTCGTCCTAGTACGACGACGATTACGACGATTCAGCTTACCTCGGATGGATTTTCGGTCATCGAGCATGACGGCTCGCTGCGTCAAGTCGCGTGGGCGTCCGTGAAGGAGATTTTCGTCTTCAAGCTGGATATGGGCACAATCGACACCATTCGGCTTGGAGTTCGCCTGTCCGATGACGGCAGCAACTTGCAAGTGGATGAGGACGCCCCGGGCTTTCGCGATCTTCTGGCAGAGATCGAACGTCGATTTGACATCGTGGATAGGAATTGGTGGAGCAAGGTCGCCTTCCCCGCATTTGCCACGAATCGAACAACGCTATGGGGCGAGCCTTGGACCGAACCGTAGAGCCTAGTCCCGTAACAACCCGCACCCGCCGAGTCCGCCGCCCGCTGGCTCGACCTCGGGGCCGCGGGTGCGAGTTCTGCTTTTTCGTCGCCGCTGTATCAACGAGGGACTATGGCGAATCGAGACTCCGGTGGGAAGGGTTCCGTTAACACCGCCTGACCACAAAGCGGAAATGCCGCCAGTCGGTGATGCAAAGGCAGCGACATTGGATAATTGACTGCTGCTCGACATCCATGGTAAGGCGACGTTGGTCTGGTCTCTGCACGGCAAGGGCAATTGGCAGGAACGTGAACATGCAGTTCTCGCTTCGCAGGATGTTGTTCGCAGTCGCCGTTTTGCCGCGATCCTCGGCATGTTCGTCCTCTATGCCAAGACTCGCGGCATGTTCGACTCGACCAGCGACCCAACTGCGTGGTGGATCGCCATCATCGCTGCGGCATTGGGGACGGGCGGCATGGTGCTCGCGGGGCATCGGCGTGACCTTGGTCGCATTCTGAACGCCAGCGTCTGGATAGTCATGGGCATGATCGTAGGATCAATGCTAAGTCCCGATTATCCGCCCATGCTTGCCATCCCCGGCGGAGTGGTCGGCGGCATTATCTGCGTCCTTGTTAGTTGGCTAGATCGTCCACCGGCACCGCCCCCAAAGTAACCCGCCCCAGCCCACTCGCTTGTGCAGCCCAGCCTCGCGGCGGATAATGAAAGGGCTCGACGCTGGATGCCTTCGTAGGGCGGCGTAGGGCGGCCAATCCGTTGGCAACGATGGAGGCAATCTCATGACGACGACCGAACCACAGCCAGACGCCCCCAGGCCCACCCGCCGACGCTTTCAATATAGCCTCCGGACGCTGCTGGTCGCGACGACACTGATCGCCGTACTCTGCTCATTGTTATCGTGGCAAGTCAAACGTGCCGAATACCAGAAACGGTGCGTTCAGGCGATTCACAATCGCGGCGGCCATGTTTACTACGACTATCAAGCTGACAAAGATGGGTTCAATTGGACTGCCAGTTCGCGAGTTCCGAAGTGCCTCCTGAATTGGCTGGGCGAAGACTTCTTTCATCGTGTTGTTAACGTGGAACTTTGGGTTTTGCTACCGTGTGATTGGGAACCAGACCGCGAGCAGGTCGCCTTTGATAAGGGATGTCTGGCTACCGGTACCAAGGTACCTAACAGTTGGGAACGCTATGGTCTCAATGGAACTCGGAACATCATTTGGCCCGGGACGGTGCATCTGAATGCCGACGATTGGGCCAGAGCGGCGTTGCGGCAGCACAAATTCGGCTGCGACAGGGTCACGATACATGAGGACTACTGTCGAAACGCGATCACGCTCGACCCACACAACATCCAGGCCAATCTTCTGTTGGGCGAAGTTCCGTGCGACGAAGACGCAGAACAAAGGCGGATACATCTCGAAACAGTGGTCGCCCATGCCAGCCCAGAATCGCTAGAGTACGCACAGGCGAGAAAGCTGCTCTCCCGGGAACACTGGACGTTTGCGGAGCTTTGTCAGCGGATCGGGCCGGATGGAATTCTGCGATGAGCGGCAAGCCAAAGTCGCGACCCCGTCCTCCCGCTAACCACCATCGGGCATGCCCCCGCTGTGCAGGCGGGCGTCGTAGCGTAGAATAGGGGCGGAACGACGCTGGGAAGGTAAGGGCGGCGTCGAGCATGCGAGCCATTGTACGCCAGGAACCAATACCATGGGCACTATCGTCGAAGATGTAGGGAAAGCAGCCGAATGGATCGCAATGGCACTCAGTAGCTTTGGGTATCATGCGGATTTCACGCCGAGAAGCCTATGGGAGATTGACCGTTTCTTTGACGAACAAAGCCACGATGGCGATCCAGTGCCCGGCGGCCTTTTGTCCGAGGCTCTTGGTTCCCGTGTTTTCGCCTTGGGATCTTATGTGGGTGAGGTCATCCGTCGGCAAATAGGTGGTGAGTGGTTTGGCGACGATACTGACCCCGAGGCTGAAATCAGTGTCGAGTTGCGATTGCCGGACGGTACAATTTGTTGGCCCGTTCAACGCGTGATGAAGCGGTTCAAGAACGGGGCCGAGGACGGTATCGCGGTCTATGGTCACGCCTTGGGCCTGCCAGTAGGCGAATGGAAGGCAAACAGCCGGCCAGAGAAGAGACCTTGGTGGATATTCTGTTAGCGTATGCCACTCGGTGGCATTGTTCGGCTTTGGCGAATTGCTGGGTGTCCATCGCTACGTCTGCCGTTGCCCTCGCCTACGTCCCTCTCGCCGCTTTCGCCTCCGGCAGCCGCTGGTGCCTTGGCGGGTTGCGGGGGAGCTGAGGACGGGGACGCCGAATCAGTGTCGAATTGTGCAATTGGGCAATGCCTGCTGAAGTTTCGCTACGCCTTGGTCCGTGACTGCCGTGCTATGGGGTCCGCTGTCCGGAAACACGACCGTATCAATTCCATCAAGTGAGATTGTGGTCCCATCGAGATCCAGCTTCCGAAGTTGTGTCAGACCTTTGAGGTATTCCATTCCAGCATCGGTAAAATTCGTGTTGTCGACAGACAATTCATCAAGTTGCGTCCATTTGCTGATGTGTTCAAGCCCCGTATCGGTCACCTTGACACCGCTGAGGTCCAATTCGCGAAGCTGTGCCAAGCCATCCAGGTGCACCAGTCCAGCGTCCGTGACCTCGCGACTACTGAGCTTCAATCGTCGGAGTTGGGCCAACCCGTTGAGATGTGCCAGCCCGGCATTCGTGATGCTTGCGGAGAGATTCAACTCTCTGAGTTGAGTCAAGCCTTCGAGGTGTTCGAGCCCCGCGTCTGTGATATTTGCCCAAAGGTACAGCTCTCTTAGTTGAGTCAATCCCTTGACGTGTTCGAGCCCCACGTTCGTTATCTTTGCGTTCAGAAGCATCAACTGCTGGAGGTCGGTCAGCCGTTTAAGGTGCTCAAGCCCGACGTCGGTTATCTGTGGTTCCAGGAGTGCCAACTGCTGGAGCCGCGGCAAGTCATCAAGGTGTTCCATCCAAGCGTCTGTGATTTTCCCGTCGTGCCGCATGGCTTCGATCCGAACAACTTCTGTGAAGAAGTCTTCCCCGAGCAGCATCCGCAACCAATCCGGCCCCGGAGGATGTGCGTTTAGCGGTGGCAGGAAGTTCTCGCCGAGCTGCCAGTCATACCAGATCCCAACGCCGCCTTCCCGCGTAATCTCCGCAACAGCCTCCTTCTGTCGCTTGGCCTTCTTCATCTCCACCGCCATCCAACTGCACGGTACCGCCACAGCCAACGTCAGTACCAGCAGCGACCGTATCGAGAATTGAAACCGCCACCGGAACACCAGGGCCACGATGAACCACAGCAGCATGACCAACATCGCCACACCTACCGCCGCTACGGCAGTCAAAACCGCGTAGCCCTTGTGCCAAGTTGGCCACTGGAACCTTTCCGACAGCCACAGCAGCCCCTCCACGACCAGCAAGCCGAAGATCAGCCAGGCGGGCATGGGGATGAGGCGGCGGCGGGGGATGGGGTCGGTCATGCTCTTAGCATAGTAGAAGAACGCACGAGGTTGGAACCCTCTCGCAAGATCGGTGCGATGGTTTCTGCCACGAAGACGCGATGTACGCAGCCGAAGTGGCCCCCGAGGTTGAACTGCGAGGTCATTCCCAAGCGATAGGGAATCTGCCGCAATTGGCACTGGGCGGCTGGACCTGGTTCGCTGCGATGTGCGAAGCCGATGCATCCAGAACCGGGCCAGTGTACGCCGTCGAACGTGCCAAGCACCAGCGTCGTTAGGCCGAGAAACCACACGTCGCCCGCTGAGTAAAAGCTCCAAATCCCGCGTTCGGTCCGTTGCATCGCGGCGTCGCAGGAGTAACGCGAGGACATTGCCGGGGCGAGCAGCACAATCCCGGTCAGAGACAGGCCGGCTGGTAAGAACTCAGCCGTCAGCAGCGACATTGCCCCGCCGCCTGAGTGCCCGATCAGCCACACTGGACGCCCCGGATATTGCCGGCGGTACTCGACCACACGACTGGCGATCTGCTGGGCGACGCGACAATTCCGCTGCCACGCACGCAGATGATAGATCGCCAGCAGACAGCAGCCGGTGGTCCAGTCCACAATCTCCATTGCATACGGCAGTCCCGCATCGAGCAGGCCGGCCATCAGCGACACGTTCAGGAAGCTGCGGCCTTCGACGCCCGGCAGTATCAACACCAACCCGCGATCGAGATGTTCCGGTTCCATCTGCTTGATCAATCGGTCGCGGCAAAGTCGCCCAATTGGGAAGATAAGGAAGCTCAAGGTGCAGACGAAGCCACGCCAGAAGCGACGCAATGTTGATTTCGCGGGAGCGGGCGATCTTGTGGTCGTAGGGTCTTCCACGGCAGACGTTCCTTGCTTTCTCATGCCCAAACTGCCTTTATCTTCGCCGCCAGCTTGGGCGACGTCAACTGGCGATGCCGCTAGCGGGGCATTCGAGATGCCTTGCCGGCAGCCGCCTCCACCGCCCCGTTCTCGTGGCCCTGGAGCCTGCCTGCCAGAATCGACAGGCTCCTTCGTGACGCCAAGGCCGTGGTGCATGGGGCGGAAACAGCGTGGGTGCTGGGCAATTGCAGTCCCACGGGGAACTGCGATCCAGGCACAGCACCAGCGAGCACGGTTGTAGCGGAATGCCACAGTGGCGATTGCCGACGTTAGGCACGGTTTTGCCTGGAGATGCTGCTGAAGGGCTTGTTGACGAAGCCCGCCAAGAGGTCATTGAAGCGATGGCAAGCCCGCCTGCTTGCCTGGTCACGTTACATCGGCTACGATGAGAAGTGTTCCGGGACGTCTCCTTACTCTTTACTCTTGGAGCCTGGGCAAATGAAAACGACGTCATGTCCGTTTGTCTGCCTCGTGTCGATCCACTTCGCCGGCATTTTATCGGTCGCTGCAATCGTATACTCGTTCCAGGTGTCTCTTGCACAGGAAAGGGATCAGCAGTCGGAAAGGGAATCTCTGGCCAAATTGGCCAAGATGGCAGAAGATCTCAGCCCGCAAGTACGTGTGCATGCCGCCCTCGCTTACC
>Ga0181520_10000805_pt1 | contig 67641 bp, 58 predicted proteins | sample PEATcosm2014_Bin_29_FD_132451 | JGI IMG/M metagenome (GOLD analysis project Ga0181520, IMG submission 132451) | Peatland microbial communities from MTU Mesocosm Facility, Houghton, MI, USA - PEATcosm2014_Bin02_30_metaG | ecosystem: Environmental > Terrestrial > Soil > Wetlands > Peat | place...
CGAAGTGCTTGCGGGCAACGAACGGCGTTACCGTTGAGAAGACTGTCGAAGTGCCTAGGGCGATGAGGAGTGGCGGAGCCGGTGGATTCAGCGGTTTGAGGCCAAGAACCTTCCGATGCGCTTCGCGATCAAAGCTGTTGAAGTTGGCTTCAAAAACATCGGACAGCGCGCCCGATTCGATCAACGACTGCATTTGCTCACTCGGCATTCCATGAATCTTGCCGAGCACGACTGCCATGAGCTTCTCAAACTGTTCGAGGGTTGCGGTTTTCATACGCAAGTCCTCCTTTTCTACCGTCCAAGTCCTGAACATCGCAATGCTCTGGGTGACGTTCCTCCGGGTTGGTTGCGGCCCGCGACGCATACGCTTATACGCGCCAAGGGCCACAACCAAACCTGCAATTCAAATGATTTTCTGAATGTAAAAGGGCTTTAGCTACGAATATATTATATGCCATACTATGCCTATTTGTCAAGTTTTGGCGCAGGTACGGCGGTGGTGCTTTTCTCCAACATTGCCTCGATGAACATGTCGATATTTCCCGTCAGCACCTCGTCCACGCGCGAGGTTTCGGCGTCGGTGCGATGATCCTTCACCATCTGGTACGGGTTCAACACGTACGATCGGATCTGATTCCCCCACTCGGGCTTTACCTTAGTGCGCAAGGCGCCGACCTCGTCCACTTTTTCCTGTTCCATCAGCTGAAACAGTTTTGCCTTCAATATTTTTAACGCAGCCTCGCGGTTCTGCTGTTGCGAGCGCTGGGCGCGCGAGCTGATCGCGATGCCCGTCGGCACGTGGATCACGCGCACGGCGGTCTCTACTTTGTTTACGTTCTGGCCGCCCGGACCGCCGGCGCGCGAGAACTCAAAGCGCAGGTCGGCTTCGGGAATCTGCAGTTTTGATTCATCCACCGCGGGAAGATCGGGCACAACCTCCACAAGTGCAAAGGATGTTTCGCGCGAATGCTTGGCGTTGAACGGCGAGATGCGCACGAGGCGGTGCACGCCCTGCTCGTTCTTTAAATAGCCATATGCGTATGGGCCGCTGATCTCGATCGTGCGCGAACGCGGATTGTCATCCACCTCGCGCACCTTCCACCCGCGCAGCTTCGCGTATCCCTCGTACATCACGCCGAGCATCCGCGCCCAGTCCGCAGCATCGTCGCCGCCGGCGCCCGGATAGATCGCAAGCACCGCCGCCTGCTTGTCGTAGCGACCGGTAAAAAGCTGGGTCAGTTCGAACTCGCGGAACTTGCGTTTGATGTCATGGAAAATATCTTCATCAAACGCAGTCTTCAAACTATCGATGCCCATACGAATATCGTTGAACTTTAAAACGATGTCGTTCAGCTCTCCAAGCTCGCGGATCTTGGCATCCGCATTTTGCCGGTCGTTCCAAAAACCGGCGGACGACATTTCCGCCTCAAGCTCCGCGATCTTTTTTTGTTTGGTAGCGAGGTCAAAGACGCTCGCCCAGTTGGCGAGCTTCGGCGTCCAATTCGTTTAATGATTCGGTGTAATCCATAAGAAATTAGTTCGATTTCTCTTTCCACTCTTTTGCCTTCCACTCCTGCCACGCACAATCGATCGCATAGCTTTTCATCAAGCCTTGTTCCTTTTGTAATTCCTTCGCCCGGGCCTCTATCCATGCCTCCCTATTCTCAAAATTGAAGCTCAACTGCTCGGGAAGTTGTGGCTCCGCGCTGTTATTCTGGGATGGAATCTGTTCGTGCTCCATATCACTATTATATCCCCTCCTTCCTATTTCACAACAAAGAAAAAGGCGTCTCTTGCCGCCGAATTATTCTTATCACGAGGCGGCAAGAGATGCCTTTTTCTTTGTTGAGCCACCTCCCGGATTTGAACCGGGGACCTTTGCTTTACGAAAGCACTGCTCTACCAGCTGAGCTAAGGTGGCGATCGCTCACGCCCGCGAGGGCGATGCGGAGGGTACAGGATTCGAACCTGTGAGGGGATTTCTCCCCAACCGCATTTCGAGTGCGGCGCATTAGACCACTGTGCCAACCCTCCCCTGCTCTATGGTTACAGAAATGCGGAGCTATTTCAAGGGTCGGGGCAAGGGAAAGCGCTGTCCGTGGGAGACAGCGCCTTTGTGGGGTGGGAGTGAATCATGCTTGAGAGAATTTAGTTCTCTCGCTGCTTTTCAGGATTCCGTACCTTATCCATGCAGACTTGGCACAAGTTGATGTGATTTCGAACCGCAACCCAATCCTTTGGTGACAGCGTGCTTGCGATAAACGCCGGCACCAGGATGGCGATCTCGGGAGAATCACACACGGGAGCTTTCCACATTGACGGAGGTGGGGTGGAAGGTGGTTGTGTCCTAAACCGGGTACGAAGAACACATCCTGTTTCGGGGTCAACAGATACTGCCATCATGAGCTTTCCCTCTAAAGTGTTAGGATGGCTCCCAACCCCTTGAAAAAGAGGCAGGAAGCAACTCCCATTACCATATCATTCTTCCAGAAAAAGAAAAGCCCTGTCGGTGGATAGATCCACCTACAGGGCTTGCCGCTTTTGCCGCTAAACAGCGACCGAACGTACGCCGGGATCGGGAAGAGTGAACACGCTATCCATAACAAAATAGTCACTCTGGCGCTCGTGACACAAAACGCGATACGCTGCCACCATCGCCTGGCATGGAATGCACGGCTGCTGATACTCACCCCTGCCAAACATGTGCTTTAAAAAATTTATGTTGGCGAGGCCGACCGTCTGATAATACATGTCCACCTTGCAGGGGTCACGTCCTTCCAGAAGTTCATCCAAAAGAACCCTCTCCTGCTCGAAACTTACCCTGCTCACATACGCCGTCGGGGATTCCGACAGTCGCGGTGGCATAAGGGGACATTGGAACTTCTCCCAATCGGAGTGGGGAGCAATGACCAGCGCGACCTCCCGCTTTGCCAAGGAATCGCCCAAGCCATACCCCTCCCGCAGTTTCCGGTAAAGACCCTCCCGCACCAATTCGACGCGGTCGGGATAGGAAAGATCGCACCGAGGCAACATCGCCGTTGCGCCGTTTACATACACAAACGCGCGATCTTCATAATAGAAGATAAATCCCACCGCCCGCCAGACTTCTTCATCGTGCATGTATTCACCTCCAAAATTCCAGAATTGGCCTCGCAAAAGGTCTGCGGGGATGATAGCACCGGCCCCTTCTCTTTTCAACCGTTTGTGCCCTCGAGAGGAATCGGACCTCTATCGCCGCGTTAGGAGTGCAGTGCTCTATCCATTGAGCTACGAGGGCTTTCCACACACTATAGATGATTGACGCATGGGGGGCAATATATATAGAATGAGTGGCAGACAATCGAAAGTTTTTATTCAGGGCCCATAGTTCAACGGTAGAATAGATCGATGGCATCGATCAGACAGGAGTCCGATTCTCCTTGGGTCCACATTTCAGAATTTTCCACAACTGCCGCGGCTACGCCGCGGTTTTGTGTTCGCAAATCGTAGAGATAATCAAACGGATTTTTTAACGTGAGGGTAAGAAGAGAGTTACGAATTTTCGGGTTCGAGCCGAGTTCACGGAGAAAATCGCGCATGGAGACGTAATTTTCTCCGGCGGCCAGTTTTTCGGCTTTGTTTCCGGTCATAATCCAGTTTCTCGTGAGTTCGAGCCAACGCTCGCCCGTCCGGTCGAAATCGGACAATTTGCCCTGCAAATCCGCCTTCTCAGCCATGAGCGCATTCTTCCGCTCCTTGAACTCCTGCTGCTCCACGGAGCCGTCGAGCATGGCGTCGGTAAGGCGGTCGAGCTTGGCGCGGACTCCGGCAAGGCCGTCGTTCAGCTTCCGCACGAAGGGTTCGGACGAGCGGCGTGACTCGCCCTCCCACTCGTTTAACTTCGCGAGATATTTCTCGCGCCACTCGTCCGACAAGGAAAGGTTTTGAATGGCGGTTTTAATCTGAACGGCAAGGTTTTCCTCCGACAAAAATCGGTGTTGCCCGCAAATCTGGGTACGGCTCTTTTTCGTACAGCGGTAATAGACGTACTGGCGGCCGCTGGGCTTCACCTTACGTTCTGCGGTGATCGTGTAGCCGCATTCTCCGCAACGGGCAAAACCGAGGAACTGAAATGGTTTTATATCGCGATTTTTGCGGGGCTTGCCGTTATCCCGCATCGCCTCTTGTATCCGGTCAAAAGTTTTCTTGGAGATCATCGGCTTATGGCTCCCTTCGTGCAGTTCGCCGCGATACAAGAAATGGCCGTAATAGAAAGGGTTGGATAAGAATTTCATAATCGTCGAGAGATGGAGCGGTCGCCCGTCCTTGGCGGTAAGGCCGAGCGAAAACATCTTGTCGCGGATCGTTGTGAGCGTGTAGTTTCCGGTCGCAAACAGTTCGAGGGATTCCTTCGCCTTGAGAAACGTCTTCGGATCGGGTTCGATAGTCCGCAAGCGAGGCTCGTTGAAATAACCGAGCGGAGCTTTGCCGGAAAACACACCGTTCCGTATCTTCTGCCGGATACCGCGCAGGATGTTCTCGCGGAGGTTGTCGCTGTAATACTTGGCCTGCCCGAAGGCGACCGAGAGCATGAACTTGCCCTGCGGCGTAGGCTCAAACCAGAACGTCGGAAATTTAAGCGATACGATCTTTCCGGTATCAATAAAGTAGATGATCTTCCCGCCGTCTATCGAGTTGCGAGCCAACCTGTCGGGATGCCACGCGATGATGCCGGAGGCAGCACTTTTCTCTATCTGATCTACCATCTCGTTGAAGATCGGACGGCCGGGTTCCTTCGCGCTCTGGCTCTCGGTATATTCCCGAATTATATGAATGTCATTCTGACGCGCGAACGCGCGAAGCTCAGCGAGCTGGGCTTCGATGGATAATATCTGGCGTTCCTCCTCTTCGGAGGATTTACGGGCATAGAGGAAGTAGGACATAGTACGATTGTTCTATATAGAACAATACTACAATAATTGTTAAGATAAATGCAAATCAACAATGTCTGATATATCTCTAAAATTTGGCCGGAAAGTAAGGGAAGTCCGACTCAAGAAAAAGATGTCGCAGGGTGATCTAGCTAAGATTTTGGGAGTACACCCGACATATATCAGTAGCGTAGAGCGGGGTGTGCGTAATATGGCTTTGAATAATATCGAACGACTTGCAAGGGCGTTAAATGTTCCCATAGAAGAACTCATAAAATAAAAATCATGTTTCTATCGGACAACGAAAAGCGGGACATCAATAAGTTTATTGAAGCCGGAAAGCCATTACCGGATAAGTACCGTTTTATTCTCTTTGGCGATAAGGAGTCCTTGATCCGTTCCTCCCGCCACCACCGCCAATAGAGCTTGAGCTTGTTCACGAACCGTTCCTCCGTCATCGTGCCCCGATCAACCTCAAGGAACACCGGATATTCGTACCCGTCGTGTCCGAGGACGAAAAACGCGTCCGGCACGAGTTCGGGATTTTCGCCGTACCGTCCCTTCAATGAATATTTCAGATCGTAGCCCTGCAACCAGCGATCGAGCGTGAGGTCGTTCCGTTTCCGTGCGGCAAGCGTAAGGCACACTTTGAACTGAGAGATCATCATAGCGTGGGCGATGAGCGGCAAGGAACGTTCGATCTCCCGCAGGCGGCGCAACACCGCTTGGTACTGCCCCGCGTCCCCGAAGATAGTCTCCACGCCCTGCTTGCCGAGGGAATAGACGATGTGCGAGGAAGGCAGCTTGGAGCGGCTCTGCACCTTAGGCCTGTCGAGATAGCCTAGGTCATACATCGCGGCAAGCCGACGGAGGAAGTTGCGCCTGCCTCCGGGGTGCAGGGCAAGGATTTGCTCGGTGTTCAGGAATCTGGACTCGCCCAGCTCGCGGAGAAGCTCCATGTCGCGGGGCATCAAGCGGAGGGGGTCGGTTACCTCCCTCCTCACTAACCTTTTGCGCAAATTGTTGGGCATAAAGAAGATGTACGCCTAAATTATAGCAATTTTAGACCCCCTCCGTCCGAGGCCTTCTCGACCCGTCCGCTACCATATTTCACTGTTTCACCCCCACCAACGAGCCACGACAAAAGACGGACGGGAGAGAAGGCCTCGGACAATGAACGGAGCGGAGGTCAGCAGACCGGAGCGGAGTGAAGTCGGCATTGGATTTTGGATAGCGGCGGTGCAGAAAAGCCAATGATATTCGGGCGATTTTGAGACCGGAGGGTAGTCACTCCGAAAAGAGCTAGTGACTACCTGAATGAAGGGGTAAACGACTACCCTATGTATGGGTTTTCTTGGTAAAAAGTGCGAACTTTTTCCAATAACCGCCACCACAAGAAGTGTTTGCGCTTTCGACGATCACTGTAAACGGAATTTTTAGCGCTACGCTTATGTTTTCTCCGGATGCGGGCAATTAAGAAATCCCGATCGCCGCTTTATTCCTTTGCCGCAGATTGTTCGGCCTGCACTCGTGCGTTACGAGCCTCTACCCCCATGGGAATTGGGCTTATGTACTGCCATTGTCCATGGTACTGCTGGTGTCAGGAATTGGTAGACGGGAGGAGTTGCCGCGAGTGACAACTTCTCCTGATTCGAGATAGGGTTTGCCCCCCTAACGTCTTTACTGATGCGCCTCTATATATGCCCGCGTGATAGGACCAAAAAATCCTGATGCGGGAGAAATATTCACACTCTTTTGGAATTCAACGAGAGCAGCCTTTGTGAGGGAGCCGAAGTACTGGGAAGTACCGTTGGCCTTGAGCTTCTCAGCGGCAGGACCTGCGTCCTTCGAGATGAGGTAACGCTGAAGCTCAGTGACCCCGATCCCCTGCATGCCCAGGGAAAGATTCTTTGTGAAGACGAAGGAAGTCGTTGGTGACGCCCGTCCTTCAAGCGTCTGGAGTTGTGCTTCCAAGGAGGCAAGCAAGGTCTCCATCTGGGGGATGCTCATGCCCGTGGCGGAAGAGATCGCAGGGGTGGAAGAAACTGTTGAGGTAGAAGTCGCTGGTGAGGAAGGTGCTGAGGTAATGGCGGAGACAAAACTCCCTCCACCACCACCGACGGAAACGACAGGGCTGGGCGATGGCGGCGTCGACGTGGGAGCAGGATCGATTGCAAGTGTGTATTCCATGATGGTGTAGAAATCACCTGTAGAGAAGCCGTCGTCGATCAGTACGGAGAACGAGTTATCCCCTACTGTTGTGGGAGTTCCCGAGATCACCCCCGTGGAGGTACTAAGAGAAAGCCCTGCAGGAAGGGAACCTGCGGAGAGGGAGAATGACACTGCCCCCTGAGTGGAGGTAGTTTCGACGGTCGCACTGTACGGGGATCCAACGGTGCCGTCAGGAAATTCCGGGTCCATCACTTTCACGAAGGAATATTCTATGACGCGGTTGTTGTTCGTATCGGCGACAAAGAGACGATCAGAGGTGAGGTCATAGGAAAGGCCACTGGGAGCGTTAAGTTTATCCTGGGTTGTCCCGCCACCGACATTCGTTATAAAATCGGGTGCCCCGAGGACATTCTCCGCATCTTCGCCGTAGGTGGTCGTCGCATCGATGGTCGAGGTTGATGCGTCGAAGACCATAACACGGTTGTTGCCTTCATCCGAAATAAAGAGACGGCTGGTGGTAGGGTCATAAGACAGGCCGAAGGGAGAAGAAAGCTCATTTTGGGCTATTCCTCCCCCACCCGACGTGAAATCCGTTTGTCCGAAGACATATTCCGCGTTCTCGCCGTAGGTGGTTGTCGCATCAATGGTCGAGGTTGATGCGTCGAAGACCATAACACGGTTGTTGTTCGTATCCGCCACATAGAGATTGTCAGAGATAGGGTCATAGACAAGACCCCCAGGATAATTAAGCTTAAGTCGGTTCTGGGTTGTCCCGCCAGCCCCCGACGTGAAATCCGCTTGGCCAAAGACATACTCCGCGTTCTCGCCGTATGTGGTCGTTGCGCCGATGGTCGAGGTTGAGGCATCGAAGACCATGACACGATTGCCGGAATCTTCTACAAAGAGGCGGCCTGTTACGGAATCATAAGCGATGGCGAAGGGATCGTAAAGTTGATTTTGACTTCTCGACGGTGAGCCGGATACAAAGTCTGTCTGCCCAAAGACATATTCCGCATTCTCGCCCAAGGGAGCAGTGCCCAAGGTCGAGGTTGATGCGTCGAAGACCATAACACGGTTGTTGCCTTCATCCGAAATAAAGAGACGGCTGGTGGTTGGGTCATAGGCGAGACCGCAAGGATTGGACAAACCGCTCTGAGTCGTCGTGGCAGCGCCCGATGTGAAGTCAAGCTGGCCAAAAACATAAGATGCGGTGGCCGATGTAATATTATCTGTCGGATCAAGATCAAAGACGAGGACGCGATTGTCATTGGTATCGGCTATAAAGAGACGGTGACCAATCGGATCAACCGTCGTGGTATAGGGACCGCTCAGCCCATACGCGTAGGGGCCGCCGTTGATGTCACCTTTCGTATATGTAGGATTCCCATTGGCGTCCGTCTGGCCCAAGACATACAACGCGTTCTCGTTGCTCCCAATCGACGTCGTACCAAATTCCATCACGCGGTTGTTGCCGCTGTCTGCCACAAAGAGGTGTTCAGTCGTGGGATCATAGGCGACTCCCGAGGGAGAAAAAAGACCGTTCTGAGCCCTGACGCCACCGCTGTTCGTAATAAAATCAGATTCTCCAAGAACATACTCCGCGTTCTCCCCATAGGTGGTTGTCGCACCGATGGTCGCCACGGAGGCGTCGAAGATCATAACCCGGCTATTGATTGTATCCGCCACGTAAAGACGTCCGGAAGTGGAATCGTAAGAAAGACCTTCAGGCCCAAGCGTATTTCCAGTCGTCCCCACATAAGTGTTCGACGTGAAATCCGTTTGTCCGAAGACGTACTCCGCGTTCTCGCCGTATGTGGTCGTTGCGCCGATGGTCGAGGTTGATGCGTCGAAAACCATGACGCGGTAGTTGCCTTCATCCGAAATAAAGAGACGGCTGGTGGTTGGGTCATAGGCGACGCCGTCTGGGGTGTTAAATCCATTCTGGCCATTACCATCACCACCCAACGTGAAATCCGTTTGTCCGAAGACATATTCCGCGTTCTCGCCGTATGTGGTCGTTGCGCCGATGGTCGAGGTTGAGGCATCGAAGACCATAACACGATTACTGCCTTCATCAGCAACAAAAAGGCGTTGGCTCGCGGGATCGTAAGCAAGATCGATGGGGCTAAATGTGCTTTGGGTGGCCAGACCAAAATTCCACTCGTTTGATACGAAATCCGATTGGCCGAAGACATATTCCGCGTCCTCACCCAAAGGAGCGGTACTTAGGGTCGAGGTCGATGCGTCAAAGACCATGACACGATCGTTGTTGGCATCGGTTACAAATAAACGACCGGTCGTGGCGTCATAAAAGAGGCCGGAAGGACCATTGAAACCGCTCTGAGTGGTCGTGGCAGCGCCTGATGTGAAATCCCGCTGCCCAAATACATAAGATGCGGAGGTCGATGCAATATTATCTGTCGGATCAAGACTGAAGACGAGGACGCGGTTGTTATTGGCGTCAGCCACGAATAGGCGGTGGCTGACCGGATCAAGCGCGATACTATAGGGGTCATTAAACCCATTTGCGGTAGAACCGCCGTCGATACCACTCGTCGTATATGAGTTTTCGCCCATAACACCACTGGCGTTATAAAGCGCCGCACGAGCAGAATGCGGAGAAAAGAGAAACACACCGACGAACACTGCTCCGACCAATAACATGACCGACAGACGAGAAGCTGGTTTTGAAAGTGGGTACATAAAAGGATTTATTTGATTTTATGTGCCCGGATCATCGCCAATCCCTGCCCCATTGTTTTTTGGGGCCCGCCGTCCATGTTAATCATTTGGCGATTGAAAACTCGATGGACGTGTCTGCTGCTGATAGACCTTTTAATTTATGTTAACTATAGCAAACCTGCTAACGAGCGCAATGGTGGACAACTATTAATGTGCGATAACCATAAATAGCCCGACCTATTACTGATGCCTGCTCTCTGCAGTAGGACCCGTGGGGACGCAAATCACCCACCTCTCTCACATTTCAGAGTTGTCTATACCGTCAACATCTCCCATCTACTTATTTTAGAAAAGACGCCTTAGAATGATCAGACACTCCGGGAATAAATCCGGAGTGCTAAGAAAGATCGACCTGCACATCGCTCCCCCGTGGGATTTGATATCAACATAAGCTCGGGAGCGATGTGATTAAACGCCACACAAAATGCTTATCTTACAGGCTACAAGTCCGGTAAACACTATCGATGAGAACGCAAACTCCACCCGCCTTATGCGGCGGGATGAAGTTAGCGATGCGTATACTCGCGGCTTGTATTTGGCTCTTCTATCCAGCCTTGAGAATGTACCGCAGAATTTGATTCATGATGTTATCCATGGTCCGACAAGTCCGCCGATATGGTCCACAAGATTAAAAATTTCTAAAATTTTTCTTGAATTCCATTTTTCCTCGCGGTAAAGTATGCGGATGGAAGCGTATAAAAGAAATCCAAATAGTGAATGCAAAATTTGTCGGAAGCCGATTTATCGAAGACCAAAACAAATATCGACCAGTGAGGGACAGAAATAGAAAAAAATAATGAATTGAATAATCTTGAATTGATTTGCCCCAATTGTCACTCTGAAGAACATTATCTAACCAGAAGCTGGATTGGAAAACATTATAAATTGATGGTATAAAGTCCGAGAGGAGGGTTGCGCCGAATGGCAAGGCACCGGTCTTGAAAACCGGGGCCCCGTAAGGGGCTTGCAGGTTCGAGTCCTGCACCCTCCGCAGTCTAGGCGTTACTATCGTACCAACCTCGTAAGCCGAGGCTCTGGTGCGACCTTGACGCTACAAGAAAATCGCCCCCAGGGCGATTTTCTTTTTATTAACTGGTTATGCGACCTACTGCTTTTTTTCTTTTTTGATTTTCGAGAGCTAGCTTCATCAGTCGAATCTTCCTCGCCAGATTCCAAAAGCGGAATCGTCTGCATCGAATTGCCGATAAGCCCTCGCAGATCACCATGCATGCCCGCAACTGATCCGAGCGCTTTCTGTAAATATTTATCTTGCTTCGCCCACCGAGCCATTGCGATGCGCTTTTCCTTTTCCAAATCATCTTTCATGCTGACAAAAGCGTCGACGACTCCCTCGATCTTCTGCTTAAATTCTGGCCCAGTAAGATAACGGAAAAGTATCTCCACTTTTTCGTCTTTGCTTTCAGACATAAGTTTTGTCGTCGCTACTGCGATAAGCGCGTCACGTAAAAGAACGGCCAAGCCGATGAGGAATTCATTTTTCGTGATCCATATATCGCCGCGTTGCCCAAAATTTGATATTTCCTTCGGCGTAACGTCAGTTACGATTACCGCGACGTCCGCTTTCGCTTCCCGTTGGTCATCTTTCAGCTTTCCGACCCATCCATCGCTCCAGCTTTTTGTCCGCTTTATTTCCCAAAGAATGGTGCCACAAAGAACGCCAGCCTTGGTTTTCACCTGCTGAAGGATATCCGCTCCCCGCACTCCCTTTGCTACGGGCATCATTTCGTCAAAAGAAAACACTTCTTTGAGTATCTTCTCTAAATCCAGTTCTTTCACTTCTCCCTGCAACTGTTGAGATCCTTGTTCAGCTCGCCGTTGCGCCTCTTCCAGCCTGGGCTTAAGATCATTAATCGTTTTTTCTTTTTCCGCTTCTTTCATGCGATGCTGCTCAGACATGCGCTTGGAAACGTCTTCTTCGATCTTCTGGCGTTCCGCGCTCAACCTCCTCTCCGCCTCGAGTTCTATGTTCTTTTCGCGATCCTCAAGGGTGCGCTCGCGTTTTCGCAAAGCTAGTTCGGTCTTCTCGGCTTCTTTCAATTTTTCATCCTTTTCCGCCAGCTGGTTTTTCATATCCTCCACTTCAAGAGAAGCATCTTTCTTTGCTTTCTCTAGCATCTCTTTTTCCAATTTCTTTTTCTCCGCCCGAACGCCTTCTTCAATTCGCTGATCGATATCTTTTCGATTCTGCGCGAGCGCCTCCTCCTGCTTTTTCATCATTTCTTCGCGCGAGCGGAATTCTTCTTCTTTCGCCCCAATCCTTTCATTTGATTCCCGTTCAACCTGCTCTACGATTTGGTGCCGAAGAGTTTCGCTGACCGGAATCAGGGCGCCGCATTTCGGGCACTTAATTTCATCGAGTTTCGCCGCTGATATTTTATCCATAGCTATTGGGTGGCTTCTTTTGCGACTTTTTCTATCAATGCCTTCAACGCGGGGCGGCTCAGCATAATTATTTTCTTCGTACCATAAACGAGATTCAACTCTTTCATGAGATTCCTGATATTCTCGCGTGATTCGGCAAATTTTTTATTCGCGCCGAGATATTCCAAGACAGAGATAAGAATCCTGTCCGACCGGCCCATACTACGCTCAAGAACCTGCTGGTATATATCCTGCGTCAGGAAAAGAATACGGGTGAAAAAATACGGGTCTTTATTCTTGGCGTCGGCGAAAAATTCGGGATCGCGCTCCCACGGCGCATAAGTAAGATGCGCCGCCCACCAAAGGCGGGCGATTGCATGACGCCGCAGATCGCGGTCGTTTCCGCTCACAAACCAATGCTCTAAAAGCTGGTTGATAGCCCGTTGCTTAGCATCGTTTGTTTTGAGATCAGCGTATTCTCCGGGCAAACCCCACCGCGCAAGCGAATACTTGCGGAATTCGACATGGCTCAGATATGCCCAGAGCCGCGAATCGGAAGCCTGCGTTTCATCGATGCTTTTATAAAATTCATGAAGCGCAATAGCATTTTCAAGATCAGCCGCAACCGGATCTTTTTTGGGGGCTTTGATGGCGGGCGGTTTTCCTTGAATGAGAATCGTGGAGGGAAGCAGGTCTTTATCGGCGACTGGATAAGCTTCTTGGAAATAGGTTTTCAATAATTTGCCAGAACGCAAATCCGCCCTCATCTGTTCGACGACTGCACGCTTGAAGATTTTCTGATACTGGGTTTTATTCATAGTCTTGTTCATCATTAGCGCCGAGCAGCGACCCGATGCTCTGAAGCCCGCGCGAAAGTGGCGCTGCGAGTATCCTCTGCGCAGCTTCGAATGGCTCTTTGTTCCTGAGGCTGTTGGCATCGAGAATGGCTTCGAGGCGGCCGAACCAGCTCATATCCGCATAATCGCCGTTTCCGTTCTGCACTTGATGGATCGCATCGATTAAGACGGGAAAAACTATAGATGAGTGAAGCATTCCTTCCGCCAGCTTTTGGCCCCTGACGTCAAGATAACCGCGCCAATCAGCCTTCGAGAGGACGATGGTTATTTTTTCATTCTCGTAATCGATCTGCATCGGCCCTTCGTGCTGGCTGCCTTCCATAATGGACATGAAAGATGATACCGGAGGGCGGAGAGGGTCGAAATTTTTCTCGGCGATGAACGAGGTATATCCTCCGACAGCGAGAACGTCTCCCGCTTCGATATCGAACGAAGCTCCTTCGTAATCCGGATGGCACTCGCTTGGGCGGTAGCTGGGAATATCCTTGTCGGCGCAGATATAAAAGCCGACCGCGACTCTTTCGCGAACCAGCTTGGATGGGATAGTAAACCGATCGATATTTTTCTTCGTAGAATAACTAGTCCGGAAAAAAGTGCTGCGGCATTCGACTTCCGTCACGAAGGATGCCTTCCCGTCGCGGATCAATTCCTCAATCGTGGAATTTTTCAGATTGAAAATCGGATTCAGCGTGATCTCGTCCTTTTTCAGTTCGTAGTGGAACGGAGCGACGCGGAAGAATCCGCCGAGATCGTCTTCATTGCCGAGTACCGGATGAGGATATGATTTGGAATTAACCTTCATAGTTTTCTATGCCGATGGCGTATTTTTTCTTCGACTCGAGGATGACGGCAAGGCGGACTGTTTTCCCGCTCTCGATGGCAAGGCCCTTAATCATCGATCCGTCAGTTTCGTATTTCTTTTTAGATTCGAGGTCTCTCGCAGATTTAACGTCGACAGGATAATTATTATCGTCGCCGACTGCCACGAGCCTGATTCCTCCCTCGCAGTCTTCATGCCCCGTGATAGCAAAATGATATTCAATGCCGTCTTTTGCCTTCTGAATGAAGCTCCTGAAGGATATAGCGGAAGTTTTAATCCTCGCCCCTTCCAACCCTCCTTCGTCGGGTCCTGTCGGTCTGCCATGAGGGCCCTCGCCTGGCCCCTCGGGAGGAGTAGGCCGCACGCCACCCGGCTGTTTATTGGTTACGATGCTCTTCCTAATAATCTTTTCTATATCCGCCGAAGATTGCTCTTTAGTCGCGCCGATTTCTCGTCCGCTCTCTTCAGCTCCTTCGAGATCGGTCGGATCAAAGGCCGCCCCCTGCTGGGGGAGATAGTCCCTATCCTCGCTGTCGGGAAGATACTTATCGAGGCCCGGAATATCCTGCGGCTCGCTCGTAACGGCATCTCCCATGCTCTTCAGCTGCTCCTTAATGAAATCGTCGATTTCTTTCCATGCCGCCCATCCGTTCGCTGCACGGTCCCTATCCCATTTATCGTGGGCAGGCGGCTCCATTTCGCGGAGCAGACGATTGCCACGCTCATCATCACAGATAAAGACAGCGGCATAAGGCTCCCTCAAGGCGCGATACTGCTTCTCCATAACGAGCATCTTCGGCTTCCGGACCATCATGACTCTTCCCGGATAATTCTCCTGCTTCCGAACGAAAAGAAGCACTTTCCCGAGATGCTTTAGTTCCTGCTCGAATTTCTGATCCCAGTTTGTCGCCGCTTCATAATAAAATTTCGCATCTGCAGCATCGAATTCATTGAACTGCTCGGAAAGATTGTCTTTCGTGATGCGGATCTCTTCGCCGTCTTTAATGATGACTTCTAGATCTCCATGGAGGATAGAAAGCCAGAAATTATATAGCACTGATTTTATCAGTTTCGCCTTCCAATCGGCGTCTGATTTATAGCCCATGATGAAAATATCCGTTCCTCGTTCGGCGCGGCGGAAAAACTCCGGAATGAGATTCTGCTTGCGTACCGCTTTATAGCCGTCTACTCCGTAGAAGCCGATGCCCTGCCGAACATCGCGCTCTTCGTTGTAATGGCTGACAAGACGAGCGACCCCTTGGAAAACGGGCTCATTCCTTTCATTGAGGCTCGAATAGAAAACCGCGCGCAGGGACGACCCCGCGAACGGCGCGCCTTTTCCGATTCCGAATGATCCGCCAGCAACGCCTTTTGGAGAGCTAGTGCCGGTAACGCGCACGAGGCGATACCAATTGCCCTTTCTGTCATCGTCCGAACCGGAAAGCCCGACCGTGTTGTAATCGCTTATCTTCAATACTGGCATCTTCGCTCCTTCGAGCATGCCGACCGCAGCGTCAAAAAATAGTTCTGCTTTCTCCTGGTCGGCCACGAATTCCTTGCATTGCTCCATCTTTTTGAGCAGCATTTCGCTGTCGGGCAAAGACTTAACAGGAATCATAAGCCGCTCGAATACGACGGTAACCGGCTTCTTGTAATCCAGTCGCGCATCGACGGCGTTCTGAAGCGTCTCGCGTGCAATAAACCGATTGTGATCGCCCTCGAAAAACTCGATCGCCGGATCGGAAAATCCGTCTTCTTTCCCATGGTTCGTGCTTGGAAAATCCCAAATCAGATTTCCTTTAGTAACGGTTTTACGTATTTTCCCGGCGCTCTTTTTAGGCATGCTAGAGCTTAAATTTTTCTTCCCCGTCTATGAAGGTGAATTTCGATTTCATTTCCTTTACCTTCTTTTCGATCTCGCCGAATATCTTGTCCACTTCCGCTTCCGTATAGTCATAATTACTGCGGTTAGCGCAATTTCCGAGGATTTTAAGCCTGCGGAGTACTTCATTAGTTCTCGCTTCTGCGAGGCGCTTAAAGTTGCTTTTTCGATCGTTTGGCATGGGTTTAATGGAAATAAGTAATCTTATATACAATATAAGATTCTATTTGTATAAAGTCAATAGATGACGCAATAGAAGCAGCTTATAACATGCAGCAGCGGTTTTATTTGAGAAAATGCTCTATTTTTTTGAATGTTGCATCGGGGTTATCCACAACTTCATGACCCCATATTTTGAGGACTTTCCATCCCTGCCTCCGCAGTTGGCGTATCCGCCTTTCGTCTCTCTTCATGTTCCCCGCTATTTTCTCCCTCCAATACTCTGCGGGGGTACGGCTCCTCCATTTGCCGAAGTGATAGCCGTGCCAAAAGTCGCCGTGGATCAGCACGGCTTTCTTCTTCGACGGCAAGGCTACGTCCGGCTTGCCAGGCGCTTTCGGATAATGCTTATAGAAATAAATCTTCTGCTTGCGGAGGTAAGAAAACACCTTCTTCTCGATGCCGGTATTCTTCGAGCGGATGCGCGACATAATTTCGCTCCTCTTCTCCTTCGTGAATACGTCGGCCATGCTCTGAATTATGACTCAAGAGCAACCCGGATGTTTTCGGCTATCCGCGCAACGACGGGAACCGTTACTGAATTGCCGATCTGCTTATAGCGGTGGATATCAGGAAGGTTTTTGGGAAACTGGAACGATCCCGGAAAGCCCTGCAGTCTCGCGCATTCCCTCGGAGTCAGTTTCCTTATTCCTTTATCATCCCGAATGATGGGGACGTTATGCCCTCCAGCACCCATGCTTGCAGTAAGAGTCGGCGATACGCCGTTTTTATTCTCGCGCACGTAGACGCGCCGATATTGATAGACGCGATCTCTCCGTTTTACAGCATCTTTTAATTTCGGATAGATGAATTCGTTCTCCTTGGTGTAATAGTATTTCTCATCAACGCTTTTTTCGAGAAGGCCGCTCACGCTTTTAGTTAGAGGAATCTTATCCGGGAAATGGAATTTCATAAGTTTCCGCGGCGATCTGAATCCTACGATATAGATCCGCTCCCGCGCCTGCGGAACATTGCCATGGGTCATGCTGTTCAGCACCTCCGCTTTAATGTAATACCCGGCGGTCTTCAGCTCGTCCTGTATTCTGCGGAAAGTTTTTTCATCGTCATGATGCTTCAGATATTTTACGTTTTCCAAGAATACCGCTTCGGGCTTTCTCTTTTTAAGAATCTCGATTACTGCGAATAAAAGATTTCCTCTTTTTTCGTCGGCGAATCCTTTTTTATTTCCGGCAACGGAAAAGGGCTGGCAGGGAAATCCTCCTAGAAGAACATTGAAATGCTTAGGAACCTCCTTCATCCCGCCCTTGATCACCTTGAAGAGATCCTCTTGGTGCATCTCGCCGAAATTCAAGCGATATGTCTCAGCCGCATACTTGTCGAAATCATTGGCGTAGACCGTTTCGAAGCCCGCGGCCTCAAAGCCGATGCGGACTCCTCCTATCCCAGCGAATAGATCGATCGTCTTCAGCTTCTTCTTTTTCACTTGTTTTAAGCGTGTAGCCATTGCTATAATCATACGCGTTTTTTCTTCGTTTTTCCACGATAATCAGTTGTTTTGCAACGTTACCGTCTTGTGTTTGAAAACAAATTTACTCTTTACGCACGCCAGTAACTCACGCTTCTCTACGGCGCTCCCTTCCCGTAAAAGATACTTGGCATAGGTCCGCAAATCCACATCCTTCGCTTCGGTTTTTACGCCCTGCATCCCAAGGATACCTTTCTGGAATTTATTGAACCGCGCCACCTCTTCTTCGAATTTGTGCCTCATGCCGATTTCGCTGATATCGAGCTTGTCGATCACTTTCACAAGCTGCTCGATGAGATCCTCCTCCCGCATATATCCCGCCTTGCAGTTCTTATCCCTCGCCCGGCTGCAACCGTAATAGATGTACCGCGCCGACGTCCCATCCTTCAGCTTTTTATATTTTTCCTCGGCGCTCACGCCCGATCCGCATAGCCCGCACATCATTAATTTCGTAAAGGCAAATTCCTTGATTTCCGATCGTACGATCTGATCCCTATTAAGCTGCTCCTGAACCTTGTCGAACAACTCCTTACTGATAAGCGGCTGATGCTTGCCGTCGTACCACATGCCGCTCTTCAGAGGATATTCGAACCTCCCGTAATAAAAGTGGTTCTGCAGCATCTCATAAATGTTCCCAAGCGAGAGATGGTGATTGCTCTTCGTGCGAAAGTTCAGGTCAAACCTCAGCCAATGGTATATCTTCCTTCCGCTCCAATGTTCGTTGGCAACTTTCTCGAAAATTTTCTTGATGACGTGGGCCCGATCCGGATCGACGAGCACTTGGCATTTCCTGTCCATTCTTTTCTCGTTGAGATACCCCGTCGGGGCAACGCCCGGCCGCAGCCCCATTTCACACCTCGTCCGCAATCCTCGGCGCACATTCACGCCTCGATTGTCATTCTCCAATTTCGCTTGCGACCCAAGAATCATGAGCAGGAATTTCTCGTTCGGCGAATTGCTGAATCGCTGGCCGTACGTCCGGATGTCCACCAGCAGCCCCTCGTCCATAAGATCGACGAGCTTTCCGAGGTCGCCCGCGTTCCTGCTCAACCGATCCGCCGCCCACGTCATGATGCCGTTGAATTTCCCCGCGCGGATATCGTTAATGATTTCATTGAATACCGGACGCTGGCCCGTCGCTTTCGCGGAATGACTTTCCCTTCTTATCTCGATAATCTCGAGCCCTTCGCGCTCGGCAAGCTGCAACATTTCCTTTACCTGCGAATCGATGGAAAGTATCTGCCGTTCTTCCGACTCGGTGCTTTTCCTTGCGTATAAAAGATATTTGACCTTTGTTTGGATCGGGATTGCGGAAGGGGCTCCCGTCCCTTTTGCCCCCATGGTTTGGGTAGTCATATCTCAATGAATGACGCAGAAGGCGGTACGAGTCCAGAGCGACCGAAACACCTCTAAAAAGCCTTTATCTTTTCTTCATAAGTTCTTTAACATTTCTTTAATATTCATTTGCTAGGATGGAAATCATGAATAACCCCAACCCGGCGGGCGAAGAGGAATATAAAAAAATGGTCGAGATATCGGATGCGGAACTCGCGGAACTTCGGTGGCGGATTCTTAACCAGATTCAGGAAATTAACGATCTGCTGATCCGCTTTTTCTCCACGATCGATTTGCCGTAAAAAACGAAAACGCTAATTAGCAAGCTTTCCCAGTTCATCAAGGTCTTCTCTTGTCTTCGCCAGAATAGCCACAAAACAAGTTTTGCAGTGACGCTTCTTATTCGTAAACGCGCCCCCGATTTTAGGGATTTCAAAACACTGCTCTCTCGCAGCGATAACGCCTTCACACCTCGCACAATGCGATTTCCCGTCGGCGACAACCATTTTCGGTTTGCCGCTCGCTCCGCTTATGAGAGTGGGCGTCTTACCCTTTGGTTTCAACATTTTGCGCTTTCTTTATGTTTCTTACGATGGCATTTTGGATCTTCGGCAATTCGACGGTTGCCTTCTGAAGTTCCTCGAGCGTCCACTGTTCGCGGGATTTTTTTTCGGGAACGAGGTCGTTCACTTTCTTGTTCACCAGTTCGACCGCGCAAACGAAATTGTTCTTTGCCGAAGTTCCCAGCTTGAGCTTGTAAGGTATCTCCACACCAACCATCTTAAGATCGCATGTATTAAGAATCAGTTTGGCGACGCGCTTCACGTCTTCGTTCAGGCGCTTCTTCGCTTCCTTCCACTGCCGCTGCGGCTGGATGGAAAAAGGTTCGGCTGCTTTCGTTGTCGCGTCCCTGGAAGATTGGCTTGCCTTATGCTGCTCAAAAACCTGTTTTGCCAACGCCGGATCGATGCCGAGAATTTTGAATTTCCTTTCAAGCTCCGCGAGGATGTCGGCGTCTTCGACTGCGGTAAAATCTTCTTCGAATAAGGTGTCGACGATCTCCCGGCTGACCACCATCTGCTCGCCAAGCCTCTGCCGCTTCTCCCCAGAAAGGACTTCCCGAGAAACATCCTCCTCCTCGCCGCTCGTCATTTCTTCCCAGAACGATTTGTCGTCATTTTCAAAATCCTTGAATCTCTTCAACTGTTCGTCCAAGTTGAGGCCGATGTGCGTAACGATATAGCCGTAATTGTCCGGATGGATCGGGTCGTTCTGCACGATTACGCGCATGATGCGTCCCACGAACTGGATATAGGGGGCAAGTGAACGGAAAGGGTTAAAAACCGCCGCCACGCTCAGCTTCGGATGGTCGAATCCCTCGCCGAGCATTTGAACCTGCACGATACAGTCCAAAGTGCCGTTCTTCAAATCGCGGATAATCCGATCTTTCTCGTCCGTTTTAAGGAAGCTATGGATCACTTCCGCGTTATATCCGCGCTCGGAATAAAGCGACCGTATCTGCTGGGCGTGATGGATCGAGCACGCTACGGCAATCAGCTGGTGCCTCGTGCCGGATTGGCGCAGCATCTCCAGTTTTTCGAGACTGTTGTTTACGATGCTGATATTGCACGGCTCGGACAATGCGATTCCCTTGCTGAACCACTCTTCATCCTTCATTTTTAAAATCTGTGCCAGCGTATACGTTCGGGTTTCGCCTTTCGCAGTGAAGGTAAGCTCCGAAGGCGCGACATAACTCGCCCGTAACTTTTTTATATAACCCTTAATGCTCGCGCTCTTGAACGAATAGCGATAGATCAGTTCGCCGTCCAAGCTTTGCCGATCGCTGCGGAAAGGCGTTGCCGTAAGATTGACGATTTTCGCTTTTGAAAACTTCTCGAATACCTGCTTCCAGCTGGTCGCCGCGCTATGATGTCCTTCGTCAACGATAATGAGGTCGAAGAAATTATCGGGGAACTGCTTCAGCCATTTTTCGGTATTCGTGGAAAGCTGCTGGATGTTCGTAATAACGATATGGCATTTTTCGCTGATGCTCGGGTTGCCTTCGTCCAGAGTACAGGCGTAGGGTCCCGCCACCATATCCTTATCTTCCAACACGCGCATGCGCCGCCAAAAACATTTCTGGCGATTGGTAAGATCGCACGTATCGTACAGTTCCTGCTTTATGGTCAGGTTGGGAGCGATCATCAGGACCCTTCCGGCGGAAATCCCGAACGGCAAAATGGAGGCGAGCCCCGATTTTCCGCAGCCGACGGGAATCTGTATGATGGCCTTCTTTCCGCCTTTCTTGAAAAAATCATAAGCGGCGAGATATCCTTCCCGCTGCGGCTCGCGCAGCGCTTCGTTGTCCTGGATGTTGAAATCGGCGTCCAAAAAGAAATCCTCGATCGGCTTGCTCGCTTTTATCCACTGATCCAAAGATTCCTTGTCGTACACCCATTTCTTTCCGACCTTATTTACGGGCACCTTTCCCTCTTGGGAGAGGGCGTAAAGATTGCTCTTGCTGATGCCCAGATATTCTGCGGCCTGCTCTGTCGTAAGCCATTTTTCTATTTTGTTTATCATTTGTTATTATTATATATCAAATGCTATTAAAAAATCAATACAAACTGTGTATAGTCGAGGAAAATCCAGTAAAAACAACCTGCAGATAACCCATGGCGACAAAAAGGGTATGCGCTTTTGAGAATTCGCTGTCAAAGCGCCCCAAAACGTGATATCTTTTAGTTAATTGAATATCAGATAGATCGGCCTAAACCACGCGTTTGCGCGGCATGGCTACAAATTCCCCTTGGAGATACCAAACCGCACGTTTGGCCTACTTCTCCAAGGGGTCATATCCGAAAGGGTATGGAGCCGCAAGGCTCTGGTCGGCGTGCGGTTTTGTGTTTTATAAAACCCGCGCCGTGGACTTACCCCCATGGCCATATACTCCATCGCCAATACTGCCGCCAAGAAAATCCCGCCCATGAAGGTAGGATTGGAGAAAGACATACAACATATATTCGAAAGAAATCTCGAGGAGATTTTGGATATCACGTTTCTCGCCTCCGAATACTCGACGAGCTTCGGCGGCCGAATGGATACGCTGGGCATCGATCACAACGGATCGCCCGTCATCATCGAATACAAGCGGACGCAGAACGACAGCGTCATCAATCAGGGGCTTTCGTATCTCCGGTGGCTTCTCGACCACAAAGCCGATTTCGAGGCGCTCACGCATAAACTGAAAATAGAGACGGCGATCGACTGGGCTTCTCCCCGCGTGATCTGCGTCGCCGAAAGCTACAACAAGTTCGACCTCGATACCGCCGATCTCCTGCCGATGGATATCGAGCTTTTGCGTTACCGAATTTATGAGCAAAACATCCTTCTCGTCGAACCCGAAGTGCAGCGGAAAATAAAAATATCGACGTCGGAGATTTTTGGGAAAACGGAGAAGCCGAAAAACGGGTTCAAGGAAAATATCCGGCATACCGTCGAAGACCACCTGCAGGGAGCGAGCCCCGCGACGAAGGAACTTTTTGGCGAACTCAAGGAGCGGATCGCCGCGATCGACGAATCAATCATCGAGGAGGCGAAAGCGAAATATATCGCTTACAAACTGACCACGAATTTCTGCGACGTTGTCATCCTGAGGGATTCCTTGAAAATTTTTATTAACGTGCCGAGCGGCACGCTTCACGACCCCGCAGGCATCGCCCGCGACCTCGCGAAGCCCCAGCCCGTCGGCCATTGGGGCAACGGCGATTACGAGGTCAAGCTTGAAAAAAAGGAAGATATTGAAAACGTGATGGAGCTTGTCCGGCAGGGCTACGAATACAACAAATAGGTTTTCTCGACTATGGCAAAATCTTCATCCGCACCAATGCAGAAAGATTCGGCCCCAGTAATTCGATATTGCCTCTACGCCCGGAAATCGATGGAAGACGAGGAACGCCAGGCGCTTTCCATCGATTCGCAGCTCAACGAGATGCGCAAGATTGCCGAACGCGACGGCCTTGTGATAGCGGTCGTAAAAACGGAATCACACTCGGCAAAAGATTCCGGAACGCGCGAAGCGTTCAACCAAATGCTTGTCGAAATAAAGCAGAAAAAATATAACGCGATCATAACATGGAATCCCGACCGCCTGAGCCGCAACGCCGGAGATCTCGGCAGACTCGTCGACCTCATGGACCAGCAATTACTCTATGAGATACGGACGTTCAATCACACCTTTATAAATTCGCCAAGTGAAAAATTTCTGCTCATGATTTTGTGCAGCCAAGCGAAATTGGAAAATGATAATAAGCGGGAAAACGTCCAGCGAGGGCTTCGCGCACGGGCACAAATGGGACTTTTTCCTTCTTCGACTCCGATCGGCTATCTCACTGCAAAATATAGAGATCGACCGTGCGAGAAAGATATTGACCCCGTGCGAGCACCCGTCATCAAACAGATGTTCGAGAAAGTCGCATACGAACGCTATTCGTGCCACGACGTACTGCGATGGCTCGAAAAAATAAACTTCCGGTCGCCGAATAACAAGTTGGTGAGTTTAAGCACCGTACAAAATATCCTGCATCGCACTTTCTATTACGGCGGATTCGAATACCCAAGGGGCAGCGGTACGTGGTATCGAGGAAACCATACACCGATCGTCACAAAAGAGCTCTTCGATCTCGCACAGGAGCAAATGGAACACTACAAGCGCGTAAAATTTCGCAAATCGAATCCGGAATCATTCCCTTTTCTCCGGCTCATCCGCTGTGGCAACTGCGGCTCCGGCATCGCGGGATACGATAAATTCAAGTCTCTTAAAAGCGGAAAAGTGCTTGCGTATCGTTATTATGTCTGCACGCAAGGAAAAAATCGATGGTGCCGCGAGTCGTGCATCAACGAGGCGGATCTTATTCGGCAACTTCTCGAAATATTCGATCGCGTCGACATTGATCTCATCGGCACCAAAGAGCGACTCGAAGCGGAAATCGAAAAATGGTACCGCCTCGACGCGTTCGTAAGCGGTCAAGCAATTCCCGATCGCTCACTGGAGCGGAGGGAAATTGATCTTCGAAGATATGCAAAGGCAATTTTTGAAGATGGAACCGTGGAAGAGCGAAGGGCGATGATGCAGCACCTCAAGAGTCATCTTATTCTCAAAAATAAGCATATTTATCTCGACACTGTTCCCGAGGAAACGCCGATTCATTCGCCGCCTTTGGACGACGGAGAGGATCGGGATCTGACAATCCGCCGCGGCCAGCGATTGCCGAAAAATCGTACTACGGACAAGAGTAACGCGGCCGACAAAATAATATCCTCTGAAAGTCCTTGAAAACCCCCATGAAACGCCCTGTCGACAACCCGCCCCTTCGCAAGGCTTCGGAACCAAGCTAAGGTGGACGCCAAAGGCCGAAAAAAGCGTACAAAATCAATAATCATATAACTATCATGGAAACCAAAAACAAGCTTAATAAGCAGCTTTCGCTTCGCGGCGTCATCGCCGGACTTCTCGTTATCGGCGGCCTGATGTGCGGAATATACTACTTGGCGATCTTCGACCCTTCGGTGGAAGTCCCGTCGACGGAAATTGCGGGAGAAACGTTCGGCGGCGGACGGGTCAACAATCTCGGCCTGATGCAGGATCGGCAAAACGGCATTTATCTCGGTTTCGGCGCGGCGGCGCTCGGACTCGCGATCGAATTTTTCGGCAGGCGTCCGAAGAACGAAGACGAATCGGAAACCAAAAAAGAGAAATAAAAAAACACTTCCCAAAACTCCGTTTCCAAGCTAGGAATGGAGCATGTCCATACTCTCACGAGACAACGCGAAGGAGCTTCGGCGGATCGTACAAGAAACCACCGACCGGAATATTTCCCTCGGCGAAGCGTATGCCATCTGGCACTACCTTATAAAACTCCTGCAGCTCCTATGGAACGTCGACAAGCGGCACAACCGAAAGTCCGGAACGGCACCGATCTCCCGATCGATCCAACCCGGGCTTTTTGATAAGCCGAGGAAAAGAAAAGGTTAAAAAATCTTTTCCCGCAATCCTCGCGTGATCGCGTACTTTCCGTCATCCCTCAAGCCCAGGACGTCGACGGGACCATCGCCCTCTCCCGGCTCCCTCCGCGCGGATGCGGGCTGTTCGGGAAAGGGACGATATCCTTCCTGCGTGGCCATGATCCGCGGAACGACCAAGGTCAGGGCATCCACCAAATCTACCAGACCCCCGCGATCGAAGTTTACGATCTGCATGACGAGCTCCTCGTTCCCGCGCGGCGAGAAGCAGATGGTGCCGTTCTTGATGTGGGGGCTCACGAGGGCGAGCCGCGCACGTTTGTCTCCCGACGGCCTATAATATTCCGCGGCATATCCCATGAGCGACAGGTCCTGCGCAAGGCCTCTCTGCATGCCGAAGTCCTCGACATAGATCTTGACCGCCCCGTGCGCGTCCGCGATCTCTTTCGCCTTCTTGACGGTATCGGGCCATTCCATCCGCTCGTTCACCGGATAGGGCATCACATAGAGCCGCATTTTGTCGCCCCACCCGAACACGCGGACCGCGACCATGGCGGTGCATGCAGCTTTCCTGTCTTCCGATATCGCCGGGTCTATTCCGATGAATGTGCCCCGGTACCGGTTGGCAACCGTGGGCGGCGGAGAGTCCTCGTAATGGATCCATTCGGGATGTACGACCCGGGAAGAATCCGAAACGATTCTCAGGAGAAATTCCTGTATCCACGCCTTGTCGTTGCCGATGCGAAGCCGTTCGGCCTCGACCGCCGCGGCATCGGGGTATTTGCCCTTCCAGAGAATGTTCCCGGCGGCATCCATAAGCGGATACTCGCGATAGACGCCGTTACGGGCTTTCGCCGCGATATCCTTTTTGAATCTCATGACGACGGAATCCTCGTGCATCATCGTGCCGAGAAGGACGAATCTTGTCGCCGCGTCTCCCGCGCTGATCACGTTCGCGACGAGCTGTTCGTAAGCCTTGTCCCGCCCCTCGATGGTGCGGACGGAATTGTCGTCTTCGATGTCGTCGGCCACGATCAGGTCGGGGCGCCAGCTCTTGTACTTCATGCCGCGGATGCCCTCCGCGAGCGAGGCGAAGGTAATCTGCGCATCACAGCCCCTCGTAAGCTTGAGCGTCGAACCCCACTGCGATTTCCCGTCGCGGAGCGGTCCCATGTCGTCGTTGAGGAGCTTGTTCTTGCCGAGCTCGGCCTTGATGTTCAAGAAATGATTTTCCGCTTTCGCCTGTGTCTGGCTCAGGATCACGACGCAATGCTTTCCGGGCTTCCCGAGAATGCTCCAGATCGCGAGGGCGGTATTCATGATGGTCGACTTCGCGCTGCCGCGCGCGCCCATGATGACGATGGTTTTGAGCGTCTCGTCTTCCGCCATCCGGAACATCTCCCGGTGGAAATCCGCGAAGGGGTACCTGATGTACTTCCCGAAATACGCCCCGAAGAAGAGCACGAAACTTTCCCTCGTGGCCACCCTGCGGTACTCCCGCCTCGTGACCATCTTCTCGATGACCGCTCGGATGTCGCCGTCAGGCTCGCCGCTCTGTGGCTTGGGCAAGGTATCGCTCATAGTCGTAGTCGTTGGGGTTCGGGCCTTTGGGCAGCATCATGTCCGAAATGATCGCGAGCGTGCGCCGCATCTCTTCCGCCTCTTCGGGAGACAGCTTCTTCTCGATCTTTATCTCGCCGTCGATCGCGAGCGACGGCCTGAAATCCGGATCGAGGCTCTGCAGCCAAAGCTTGAGCGCGGGGAAGTTCTTATCCTTGATGAGGGATATGAGCTGTGCTTTGGCAACGTCGCTGATGAAGCCTTTGCCTTCGGACATCGCCCCATCCACCTTTTCTGCGAACTCCGGGTCTTCCGCCCTCCACCTGTGGTAGGTCGCCTTGCTTACGCCCGATCGCTCGCACGCGACGGAAACCACGGGAGTTTTCTCGAGAATCTCAAGAAGCGATTTTTTCTCTTTCGCGATCCGGTCGTCGACCGTCTTCCGTTGTTTATCGTTCATGGATTTTTACGGCGGGCTTGCCCGTTATTAACTGCCATCGGCGCCGCGCGATTTCGGCGTACACGGGACTTTTTTCCATCGCGAAACATCGGCGGTGCATTTTTAACGCGGCAGCCCCGGAACTCCCACTTCCGCAAAACGGTTCGACTATGAGATCGCCGCGCTTCGTGAGCACCTTCACGTACGGGATGAGGATCTCGAGCGGCTTCGTGCCGAAAATGACTCCCTGCCCGGACGATTTCTCATCGGCGGCAACATACTCGATGAAATCGGTCGGCTGGTACTTCTTTCCCTTCTCGTATCCCTCCCATGCGGGTTTTCCCCGCGTGGCATAGAGCGCGGTTTCGTATTCGTTCTGGAGCAGTTCCTCTTCCGGCTCCAAATTCATTCCCCGCGCGGCGGGCGACGAACCGACCATCGCGATATCGTGCTTCGAAAAGAATTTGTATTTTGCGGAAAATCCCTGCGTCCGATTGGGGAGGTGCCACACGATCATGTTCCGTATCTTCCAATGCTGCTTCATGGCATCCCACACAACGGGGACGTTCTTCCAATTCTCGTAACAGATAATGTGGAAGTCATCCTTCGCCGCCTCGGCGATATTCTTCATCCATAGCTCGGTGAAGTTGTCGGGCAGCACGTCGGTTTCGAGATATTTGCGGTCGCGCTTCCTGCCGAACCCCTCGATCGGCTTGCCGTTCTTTTTCTTGCCGCGCAAATAATCTAGGATGTATGGCGGATCGGTAAGGCACATGTCGGCCTTCTCGCCGCCCATGAGCGTCCGCATGTCCTCTTCAACCGTCGAATCCCCGCACATTATTTTTGAGTCGCCGAACGCCCACACGTCTCCTTTTTTGATCTCGATGTTTTTTATATCGAGCTTCGCGAGTTCCTTCTGGAGATCGAACTCTTCCGGGGTTTCGTCCTCAGGGAAGATGCCGTCGAGCTCCTCGCTCGAGAACCCGACGTCGGCAAGGAACGATTCGTCGAACTTGGCGAGGAGGGCGAAGTCGAACTCTCCGGTATTCTTGTTCAAGCGGATGTTTAACTCCTTCTCCTTTTCGATGTCGGGTATGCGGACATAAACGACAGGAACTTCCTGCATGCCCATCTCTTTCAAGGCCTTGAGGCGCATGTGGCCACCGATAAGAATATTATTCCTGCCAGGCGCGCTGTTCGCGATTAGCGGATCCACCGCACCGAACCTTTTGATGGATTCCTTGAGTGCCGCCATCGCTTCGGGCGTATGACGACGGGGATTGTACGTTGAGGGTTTGAGTTCGGATGCGGGAACGTAGACGATTTTCAGATCGCTTTTGATATCCATAATAAATAGTGGTTAAATTTTTCATACCAAAAAATGCCAAGCTTATATAACACGCATGAATCGCATCGCGACCATTGTTCGTGTTTTTTACTTGGATTCCCACTACCCTCGTCTATTTGGCGAAAAGTAAAGAATCCGGCTCGGTTGCGAATAACGGCTTCCGGGAATTACCCCTGTCTGCTATCTTCGCACCGTCCCGAGCGGGGGCTTCAGAAAAGGAGACTCCCTCTGAAATTCCTGATCCGATCGGCGACCGCCTTTGTCTTGGCGATCGATAACCTTGCCGTTCAACCTCTTAAACCGGATGTGCCCGATTCAGAAAATCTGTAGGTTGGTTTACATTAATTATACCGATCCCGCAATAATGAGACAACTGCAAGTTGTGTAAAAGTGCCCCCTCAGTATCATTGGCGGGAAAAGCCATATTCCAAACTTAACCCGAACTAAACGACCCTGAAATCCGCGGTTAATCCCGTTTTTCCTCGTTCCTGCGTCCCAATGCTTGCAGGGATATTTTTGTAAGACGAAGCAGGCTTGTACCCAGTTCCTCAACTTCCTCGTCACTTAAGTTTTCCCGCCCGTAGTCGGCCTTAAGAATACGCCTCAATTCGTCCAATGCTTTTCTCGTCAGCATGCCTGTATTATGCACGATCCTTCCTAAAAGTCATCCAGTAATGAGACACCTTATGAAGGGCTAAAACGGTCTCATAAGTCTCATTTGCAAAAAGGAGAGAGCGACCTTGACGCCTCGATTTCTTGAAGTGGCCGATATCCCAAAGAACCCTTATACTGCTTGTATTAGCGTTAGTTCTGAACCGAGACACACCGCAACAGTTGCAATACAAATTATTAAAATCGCATTACAAACTCGTCAAAGGGTGCTATATTATCCCTATGAAACCGCGTTCCCACCGCTCATCGCGCCCGCAATATTCCGCACACGGCTCACACGAGAAGATCTATATCTACGGTAAGCATGCGCTCATGGAGGCACTCCGGCACGCACCGCACACCGTGCGCAAAGTTTTTTTGTCGCCCGAGGTGAACGACGCCGAGCTGCGCGCGCTATTGAGAAAGCTCGACCTCACGCCCGGCGTTTTGAAAGCGCGCGAGATGGACCACATGGTCGGGCGCGAGACGGCGCACCAAGGCGTGATCGCCGTCACCGATCCCGGATCGCTCCTCCTCGATTTCAAAGAATTCGTCGCTGGGTTGCGCCCCACCGAGAACACGATGCTCGTGCTGCTTGATGAGCTCACCGACCCGCACAACATTGGCGCGATCATCCGCTCCGCGGCGGCGTTCGGCGCGGCGGGCGTCCTGCTCCCCGTCCACAACCAGGCGCCGATCACCGGCACCGTGGTCAAGACCTCCGCCGGCATGGCGTTCCGCATCCCCCTCGTCTCGATCGGCAACGTAAATCAGGCCGTGGATGCGCTGGCGAAAATCGGGTTTCGCACCTACGGGCTGGTGATGGGCGGCTCACAAAGCGTAGTTGATGAAAAGTTCGATGCGCCGTCACTTTTTATTGTTGGCAACGAAGGCGCGGGCATCCGGCAAAAAACATTCGAACGCTGTGACGTTTCTTTGCGCATCCCGATGAACGCGCGCGCGGAATCACTGAACGCGTCCGTGTCCGCCGCAGTCGTTTTGTATCAGTGGAGCGTGCGACACGGCGGCGCGCTCGGCGGAAAATAGCGTTTTATTTAGATTTAACACATGGTTTAGATAGTTTTAATCGCTCATTTGTTACTGTGCCAGTGGCCATTATATGGGCCGCTGGTGAAACGGTATCACGCCCAGGGTCACCACCCGGGAGTTCGGGGTTCGAATCCCCCGCGGTCCGCAATATTAAAAAATCATTAAAATGAATTTGACTGATAGAACGACGGAGTTACAATAATGTCAGGTGGTGACCCTGGGCTGAGTGATATCGTGAATACGATAACACTCCGAATTCTCAAAGACCGTCCGCAAGGGCGGTTTTTGATTTTCTGATATATAATCCACATATATGAATCATATTGATCTTGCGACGGACGGCTGGCCCGATTACGAGCTTCTCGACTCCGGTGATAATAAAAAACTTGAGCGGTTCGGGCCGTTTGCTTTGATCCGTCCCGAAACGCAGGCGATCTGGAAGCCGCTCCGGCCGGAACTCTGGAAGGCTGCAAAAGCCGAATTTCGTTTTGACGGCGGGAAGGGGTCGTGGCGCTCGATGAATAAGGGCGGTTCGGAAACATGGGATATCACATGGAGACTCGACGCGCGTTTTACGTTGCGCCTGACGTCGTTCAAGCACACCGGCGTGTTTCCGGAGCAGGCGCCGAACTGGGAATGGATCGGCGAACGCGTGGACGCGCTCAAGCAGCCGAAGGTTCTCAATCTCTTCGGTTACACCGGCATCGCGAGCATCGTGGCGGCCAAGCACGGCGCGATGGTAACGCATCTCGATGCATCCAAACAAAGCAACACATGGGCAAAGGAGAACGCGGCGCTCTCGCAGGTGCCGCCGGACACGCTGCGCTATATCACGGACGATGCGCTCAAGTTCGTGGAGCGCGAGGTACGGCGCGGCTCGATGTACGACGGCATCATCCTTGATCCGCCCGCGTTCGGCCGCGGCCCGGACGGTGAAGTATGGAAGATCGAGGAAGACATCTGCAAATTACTCGACGCCATCAAAAAAATATTTTCACAAAAACCCGGCTCGTTCTTTTTATTGAACGGCTACGCCGCAGGCTACGCACCACAATCGCTGGTACAAGCGGCGGAAAGTTCGTTTGGCATTATTAAGGACGGTGAATTCGGAGAGCTACAAATAAGCGAAAGGGGTTCAGAGCGCGTAGTGCCATCGGGAATCTATGTGAGGTTTATGAAATAGATTCTGCTTTCATGGTAGAATAATCCCATGGACGACAAGCGCGTCATCAAGGTCATCAAGAAGGTCATGCCTTCGGTTGTTTCGATCGCCATTGCGGAAAAGTTCGAGGATCTGCAAAAGCAATTCCCGAAAGGATTCAACCCGACGATCCCGGACGGGACGGTGGATGACCGTGGTATGGTGCAAACCGGCGGCGGATCAGGATTCATTGTGGCGTCAAATGGGTTGATACTCACGAACAAGCACGTGGTAAGCGAACGGAAAGCGGAGTACACGGTTATTTTGAGCGACGGCCGCCCGTTCGCCGCCACCATATTAAGCCGCGACCCCATCAACGACGTGGCCATTTTAAAAATCGAAGCGACCGGACTCCCCTGCGTGCGCCTCGGCGACGCAACCAAGCTCGAGCTCGGGCAGTCGCTCATCGCGATCGGCAACGCGCTCGGCATCTTCCGCAACACCGTTTCCGTAGGCATTGTCTCCGGGCTCTCGCGCTCCATCACGGCGCAGGCGGAACCAAACGCGGCGCCGCAGGAGATGCGCGGCCTCATCCAAACCGACGCCGCGATCAATCCCGGCAACTCGGGCGGGCCGATCGTGGACCGCGACGGATTCGTCGTCGGCGTGAACGCCGCGATCGTCTCCGGCGCGCAGTCGATCGGCTTCGCGATCCCGGTGAACGCCGCCCGGCGCGACATCGACGACATCAAAAAGTGCGGTCGCATCCGCCGGCCGCTGCTCGGACTTCGCTACGTCATGATCGACGCCTCGCTCAAAAAGAAAATGGAACTGCCGGTGGATTACGGCGCGCTCGTGATGCGCGAGAGCCAGCACGATGCGGCCGTCGTCCCGGAAAGCCCGGCGGAAAAAGCGGGCATCCAGGAGAAAGATATCGTTCTTGAGATCAACGGAAAAAAGCTCGATCACGATCATCCCATTCAGGACTTCCTTGAGAACTCGGATGTCGGTGACGAGATCGATCTGCTCATCCTCCGCGACGGGAAGCAATTCCCCGCGAAGATGCATTTGATAGAGCGAAAATAAGGAGTGCGGTACTTGTTTTTAGCTTAATACGTATACAGATCCACGAGCAGCCCGTTCCGGTCGAGCAACTCCACATTGTCATGATACTGGTCAACGACGTTGCTGCCGGTCCACACCCAGACCTGATTGCTCAAAAAGTTGGCATCGCCGTCGTGCGCCTCAAAGCACGACTTGTAGGTAAAATTATTCTCCAAATAATCCTGACACGCGTAGTCCGTGCGCGGGATCTGCGGGCTCGTCATGTTCGGCTGCTGGCATCCCCCGATCGACTCGATGTAGTTCTGGCACGCGCCGGTAAAGTTCTCGATCTGCGACCGGTCGACGTACGGACAGTTGGATGGCAACTGCGGATTAAAGTTTGCGACATGCGCAATGTACCCGACGCATTCGTTCAGCCGAAGGTTGAACGGCGCGGTGGATGAATACAGGTAGATCGTGTCGCCGCTTTTTACGCGGATGTCGCTTGCCGGCGTGAGCCCCGACGGATCGTACACGTCGATCGCCTGCGGAACGTATTCGCCGCTGTTCTTCGACTTGATCTGCCAGCCGGTGATGTCGATGGTGCTCGTCTGATCGTTATAATTGTAATCGCTCAACGTGATGGTTCCGTAATAATATGACGTCCCGGCGGAGACACCCGCAAGGCGCACCACATGGAAATATGGTGAGAGCTGGGCGGCAGTAAATCCCGCGGGGATATCGGCGGGGTTGATCGTGGTCGTCGCGGGCGCACCGGACCCGCCGGATCCGCCGGACGACGGTGCGCTAATGGTGGTCTGCGGCATCGGTTCCACCGGCGGGATCGAAGGCCCGGCGACGGGCGAATTGACGCTCGGCAAGCCGAGGAAACTCCAGAACGAGTTCGACGTGGATGACGAAGAGACACTCGTGGTGGCATGTGATGCCGAGCTGGAACTCGAAGGAACCGGGAACAGCGCATTGAAACCGCTCACTCCTTTTACCAGCGCGCCGGAACTATAAAGATAGAGCCCGATGCCCAGGCCGATGATGACGATAATGATGAATACGATCTTTCCTCCCATGGTAACGTTCGGTTGTTATGTCACAATTTTTATATCACAATATTGACCAATTTTTTATCCACGTAGATGACGCGCTTTGGCGATGCGCCAGGCGTGACACCTGCGGCGGCGAGCGCGGCCTTCACTTTTTCGCTCGCGAGCGCCATTTCCTTTGCGGCCGCCTCGCCGATTGCTGCGTCCACGGAAACCGAATCCTTCGTCTTCCCGTTCACCTGAAACACAATCGTGATCTTCTCCTGCGCAATGAGCGCGGCGTCATACGCCGGCCACGGCTCAAAATCAAGATACGTGGCACTGCCCATGAGCGACCACAACTCCTGCCCCATGTGCGGCGCGAGCGGGTGGATGATCTTTACCAGCATCGCGAGCTCGTCTTTGGAAAGCGATGCGGACGCCTCCAGCTCATTTAAGAGTATCATAAGCGCCGAGATCGCGGTGTTGAACTTAAAGGCTTCAATGTCCTCCCCTACTTTTTTGATCGTGCGATGGAGGGCGACGCGCGCGGACGGCTTTTCGGACGACGCGCTTGTTGCTTCCATGGCGTCATTGCAATACTTCCAAAACCGCTTAAGGAACCGTTCGACGCCGAGGATGCTCTTCGATTCCCACGGCGCGCCGTCCTCGAACGGCCCCATGAACATCAGATACATGCGCGTCGTGTCGACGCCGAACTCGGCAACGATCTCGTCGGGATTTACCACGTTGCCCTTGCTCTTGGACATCTTCGCGCCATCGGTGCCGCGGATCAATCCCTGATGACGAAGCTTTGTGAACGGCTCGACGAACGGGAAATATCCCTCGTCATGCAAGAATTTTGTGATAAAACGCGAATAAAGCAGATGCAATACCGTATGCTCCGCGCCGATCACATAGAGGTCCACCGGCATCCAGTGTGCCACTTTTGTTTTATCAAAAATCGCCGCCGCGTTGTGCGGATCGGGATAACGCAAAAAGTACCACGAAGAATCCACAAACGTGTCGAGCGTCTCCGCGTCGCGCTTGGCGTCGCCGCCGCACTGCGGGCACTTTACATTGATGAAGCTCGGCGAGCTCGCGAGCGGCGGCATCCCCTGCGGCCGATAGTTCTCGAGATCCGGCAGCAGCACCGGCAATTCGCTTTCCGGCACCGGCACGATCCCGTCCCCGCGCCCCGCGGCGCGACACGCGACGCAGTGGATCATCGGGATCGGCACGCCCCAATAGCGCTGGCGCGAAACGGACCAATCGCGGATCTTGTACTGCGTCTTCATCTTCCCGCCGACAAATTTTGTGATCTCGGATTTTGCCTTCTCAGAGGTAAGGCCGGTAAATTGGCCGGAGTTTACCAATTCCCCATATCCAATCCAACAATCGCTCTCCACGCGCAATTCGGGCGACGCACCTCCGGCCGAAGCGCTTACCCCTCCAGGCATCCCCGGGATGATCTGCTTTGGCACCACCACTTTCTTTATCGGCAATCCGAACTTCTTCGCAAACTCAAAATCCCGTTCGTCGTGCGCAGGCACCGCCATGATGGCGCCGGTCCCATAGGAACCCAGCACATAATCCGCCACCCAGATCGGGATCTCTTCCTTCGTGGCCGGATTGATCGCCATGACTCCTTTTAACTCAACGCCGGTTTTATCCTTCACATCCTCCTGGCGCATCCGGTCGGTCTTGTGGGATGAAGCCTCCACATATTTTTCGACCTCATCGCGATTTGAAATCTTCTCTTTGAGTTGGGCGACCAAACTATGTTCAGGCGCAAGCACAAGATAGGTAGCGCCAAAAAGCGTATCCGGCCGCGTCGTGAAAATCGTTATTTTGAGATCGTTGATATTCACCGCGAATTCTAGTTCCGCGCCCTCGCTTTTTCCGATCCAATCCTCCTGACGCTTGATCGTGGCCGACGGCCAGTCGAGACCTTTCAGATCCGCGAGCAGGCGTTCGGCATAATCCGTGATTTTTAAAAACCACTGCTCCATCATACGCTCCTCTATCTCCGTCCCGCACCGTTCGCACGCGCCGTCGATCACCTGCTCGTTCGCAAGCACGGTCTGATCCTTAGGACACCAATTCACTTTGGCGTCTTTGCGATACGCCAATCCTTTTTTGTAAAGCTGAATGAAAATCCACTGCGTCCACTTATAATATTCCGGCGACGAGGTATCGAGCTCGCGATCCCAGTCGTACGAAAAACCAAACATCTGCACCTGACGGCGGAAGTTGTCGGTGTTCGCGACCGCAACCTCTTTGGGATTCTTTCCTACCTTAATCGCATAATTTTCCGTGGGCAAGCCGAACGCGTCCCAGCCCATCGTGTACAACACTTCGTTCCCGCGCATGCGCATATAACGCGCGTGAATATCTTCCGCGGTGTAGCCCTTTGGATGCCCCATATGCAAACCCGCCGCAGACGGATACGGAAACGTCTCGAGTTGATAATATTTTGGCTTCTTGGAATCGTCGGCGGCCTTAAAAACCTTCTCGGCCAGCCACTTTTTATTCCACTTTTCCTCGATTTTTTTGGGGTCGTAGGGAGCCATAGATACTATCAATTCTACGGCGCGACGGCGAAATAGTCCATTTTAGATTGATTTCTCAATCTTCTTTTATCTCCACGTGGTCGAGCCCATGCTCTTCAAATTCCTTCTCATATTTTTCCTCAAGTTCAATATGAAGATCCAGCATCTCTTCAAAACTTCCCCGCGCAACGCCACCCCGTTTTATTCGTTGCGCCATCTCGCGGTCAGCAAGTTTATGCGCAAAGACATCCCAAAATGCCCAGTCCTCGTATTCCGTGAGGTCATCAGTGTAACGATCCACCACCTCGTCCTTAAGGACATTCTTTCCCTCAAAGATCTCAACGATGTTCGCCATACCGAACTCACCCGCTTTTGCAAGCACCCAACTCGCAAGATCGCCCGTCTCGTCCGCAGGCGCATCATACTCATCATCCACCATGTCGCTCAAAATATCGTACACCGACCCCGCGATCTGTAACGCACGCACGAGCGCCGCGTACTGTTTTTTATCGAATTCGATCGATAGCTTCTTCTCGATTTTTTTCATGGAACTTATTTTACACCCTATTATATTCTATTCATAATTTTCAAATATTCTTCCGTTGAAACATCCAATAAGCGCAAATTATTTCTGATCAAAAATATCGGCAACGAATTATTTCTCGGGAGAACAATTGGACGTTTTAATCCCCGCCGATTCCAAATTCGATGATCCCCTCTCTCTCGTATAAAAATGCAACCAACTTCTATAAGAAACTTTTCAAATTCTTTCCAATGAATTTGGTGTAATCCCGACATTTTTAAAAATGAACATGGCTATGTTATTTATATGGATAGGGAGATACTCAAGGTCTGAGCATCTCGGATAATCGACATGGGAGGCACCCATGCGTCACGGCTCCTTCTCCATCCCAACTCACGCAAAACTTCATCGAGCGTCCCCATTTTGTGACACTCTTCAAAAAAAATCTCCGCAGCTTCCACAAGGCGCCGCTCGGCTTGGGCGAGTGTCTTTCCCGAAGTAGATAGATCAAGTGCCGGAGTATACGCCACAAATTGGCCCTTTTCTTTAAGGAAAATAACAGGCAAACTGGCATTCATTATTAATTTCTTCATCCATTCCATCCTACCAAGATACACTGCTAAAAACAAAGTGCAAATTTTATTTAATGATTTTTTAATCTCCTTTTATATCCAAAAAATGCGCTTCGCGTTCGCCCAGATCCGTGCCTTCATTTCCTCAGCCGAAACGCCCTTTAGCTCCGCAAGCCGCGCAACCGTGTGCACCACATATGCCGGCTCGTTCTTTTGACCCCGAAACGGCACCGGCGCAACATACGGCGCGTCGGTCTCGGAGAGAATATTTTCGATCGGAATGAGCTTGATCGCCTCGTCATAATCGCCTTGCGACATTCCTTTGCGCGGCGGGAATGTGACCGCGCCGCCAAACGCGAACGAGAAGCCGAGGTCGAGCAACCGCCGTGCATCATCCGGCGTGCCGGTAAAGAAGTGGATGATGCCGGGCGTGAGTTCATCCGCGTGCGGATTCAAAAACTCGATGAGGTCCGCAAACGCGTTCCGGCAGTGGACCATGAGCGGCTTGCCCACTTCTATGGAAAGATTTATTTGCGCCAGAAGCGCCGCTTTTTGTTTCTCTATCTGCGCCTCGCGCGGCTCGTCGTCGTTAAAGTGAAAATAGTCCAGGCCACATTCGCCGATGGCGACCGTCGCTGGATCCCGCGCAAGTTCCCGATAATAATCCATGTCAAACTCCTCGCCGCGCGAATTGAACGCCTTCGCCGCGCTTCCAGCATCCGGGCCGCCGAGCTCGTCTTCGTCGTGGTACGACTTGCTCGTGTGAATCGGATGAAGCCCGATCGCCGCGTAGAGCTCGCCGGGGTGTTCGTGCGCAAGCTCCACCGCTGCGCGCGAAGTGTCGCGCTGCGTGCCGACGTTCACCATCCGCACATCCGCATCAAACGCGCGCCGAATGACCGCGTCACGGTCGGCGTCATAGCCGGAGAACTGCACGTGGGTATGGGCATCGAAGAAGTGCGGGGTGTTGTCTTGTGTCATGGTGTGTATGTATCATATCCTATCACAATCGGATGTGAGCACGGCATTTTTTTGTTACAATACCAATATATGAAACTCGTCATCGGCATCGTCGGCGCACCGCTTGCGGGAAAAGAAACCTGCGCCGCCATGCTGGAAAAGCTGCTTGTCGAGGACGGCTATTCGGTAAGCCGCCACACATTTTCGGAAATATTGCGCGAGACACTTGACCTCTGGGGAATCCCGCACGGGCGCGACAACGAGCAAAAAATGGCGATCATCATGAACGCGGAGACCGGCTTCCATGACGGCGCGCTCTCGCGAGCGATGGAACACAGGATCGTAAACGAAGACGTGGACGTTACCATATTGGATGGCGTGCGCTGGCTCGGCGATGAAAGAATGCTGCGCGGGCTGAACGATAATGGGATAAAGACCATCATCATCTATATTCCTGCGGATGCAAAAGTGCGCTACGCGCGCCTACTCGCGCGGAACCGCGCCGGCGAGAGCGCAACGACATGGGAAGATTTCTCCCGCCAGGAAAAAGTACGGACCGAAGTGGACATTCCCGACATCGGCAGCCGCGCCGAGATCGTGCTTGAAAACAATTACGACGACGTCGAACACTTTAAGCGCGACATCAATCGGGTATACGAAAGCCTGTTTGACGAGATGGGGAGATAGCTATTTTGCCCCCTCCCACTCGGCATAGAATTCTTTGAGATAACGCTCAAGGAATGTATGTCGTTGTAATGCCATCGCTCTTCCGGTTTTTGTGTTCATAAGATCTTTTACATAGAGAAGTTTTTCATAAAAATGATGGATACTCGAGTCGGATCCTTTTTTATACGACGAAAAACTATTGTGGGTTTTTGTCTTTTTCCCGGGGTCATATATCGGACGTTCCTTATACCCGCCATACGCAAATGCCCGTGCGATACCCAACGCACCAATGGCATCAAGCCTATCGGCATCCTGCACGATCTTTCCCTCAAGACTTTCCATGTTTGACCTTACGCCAAGCCCCTTAAACGAAACGTTATCCACAATATGCACCACGCTCTGGATCGTGAGCTCATCGGCACCGATTTTTTTCAGCCATTGTGCCGCCACTTTGCCACCGATCGTATCGTCGCCGCCATGGAATTTAAAATCTGCGACATCATGCAAAAGCGCACCGAGTTGAACAATGAATAGGTCTGCGCCCTTTTCTTTTTTTGCGATGGCGGTCGCATTATTGAATACCCGCTCGATATGCCACCAATCGTGACCGGTTCCCTCATTACCAAACTCAGTTTTTAGATGAACTTTCGTCTTATGAATGATTTGTTGTTTATTCATTTGATGAACATTATTTTATCCTCGGGAATAGGATCTCCGGCTTCTTGGTCTTTAGCGCGCCATCTTCGTGCACGATCGCGGCGCGAAGCTTCTTTGCCGCCTCGGGCAAAAACGGCACGAGCTCGGTCGCCACGGCGTCGAGCAATGACACAAGATTGAACAGCGCAACCGCCCGCGTTGCGTCGTCTTTTATCTCCCACACCTTCCTGTCGTTCACGTAACGATCGCCGAACGAGATTGCGGCCCAGATCGCCGCGAGCGCGTCAGGGAATTTATATTCTTTTAATTTTGCGTATACCGAGCGCTGCATCGTCTCGATCGTGATATGAAAATCCCCGTCAAGGATACCATCCTTCAGCGCACCTCCATCCTTCTCCGTAAGTGTGAGCACCCGCGCGGCAAAATTGCCGAGGCCGTTCGCGAGGTCGGCATTGTACCGCTCCTTCATTTTCGCCTCAGAAAAATCGCCGTCATCGCCGAAGGATACTTCGCGAAGCAAAAAGTAGCGCATGCCGTCATTGCCATATCGTGCGGCAAGGTCGAGCGGGTCGACCACGTTGCCAAGTGACTTGGACATCTTTGTGCCGTCCATCGTAAGGAATCCCGTCGAGACGATCTGCCCGGGCAGAGGTAGCCCCGCAGACATAAGCATCGCCGGCCAGATCACTGCATGGAACCGCACAATATCTTTTGCCATCACGTGGACATCCGCCGGATGCTCCTCCCACCCTTCCACACCAACAATAGTAATATAATTCACGAGGGCATCGGCCCACACGTAAATGATCTGATTTGGGTCGTTCGGCACCGGAATCCCCCACTCCTTTTTTTCACGAGAGAAACTGATGTCTTCCAAACCATTCTCCACAAACGAACGTACCTCATTAAACCGGTGCGCGGGCGCCACAAACTCGCCGTGCGTTTCATAAAACTCCAGCAACTTTTGCTGATAGTTTGAAAGCCGAAAGAAATAATTCTCTTCAGTGACGAGCTCCGGCGCCACCTTGTGCTCCGGACACAAACCATCGGGCGTCAGCTCATCTTCCTTCATGAACGCCTCGTGCCCTTTGCAATACAATCCCTCGTACTGCCCTTTATAGATATCGCCCGCCGCCTCCATGCGTCCCCAGATGTCTTTTACGACTTCGATATGCCGCTCTTCCGTGGTGCGAATAAAATCTGTGTTCGAGATGCCGAGTTTGCTCCACGTCGTGGCCCACACATCCGCAAGCCGGTCCACGTACGCGTGGATCTCTTCATCATGTTTCTTTGCCGCGTCTACCGTTTTTTGCGAGTTCTCGTCCACGCCGGTCGAAAACACCACATGCTCCCCGCGCGCCTCGCGCCAGCGCGCGAGCGTGTCGGCGACGATCGTCGAATACGCATGGCCGATATGCGGCTTGTCGTTCACATAATAGATCGGGGTCGTGATATAAAATTCGTCGTGTGAGTCCATTGCAATAGCCTACTTAATTTCTTCTTCCTATACAACCCATCGTGCAAAAGCCATGCCCTAATACTTTTGTTCAGCCACCGGTCCGCTGCGTGGCGAACAAAAGTATTAGGGCATGGCTTTTGCACGGCGCTTTGCTGACCAATCCTGCACCACTTCCTGGAATATAGCCGCCACCGGAACGGCGATGATGATGCCAAGCACGCCGCCGACCTCCGCGCCGATGAGCAACGCAACGATGACGATGACCGGATGCAATCCCACCGACCGGCGGGTCAGCAGCGGCACAAGGATGTGCGACTCGATCTGTTGTGCGACGAGAAAAAATATCAATGTATAGAATGCGAGCGTGGTCGATGTAAGCAGCGCCGAAACGACGGCGACCGCGCCGGAAATGATCGGGCCGAGGAACGGCACGAGCTCAAAGAGCGCCGCAAGTATGGCGATCAGGAATGCATATTTTACCCCGAGCAGCGAGAGTCCGCCCCACACGATGAACCCCATGATCACGGAGAGCACCACCTGCATTCGGAACCAAGACCCGATCAATTGCTTTGACCGTTTATAGATCCGCATCGTCGCCTCCTCATAATCCGGCGGCACGACGATCATAAGGAACCGCTCCACGCCGTCGTGGCTCAGGCTCAGATAGAACGAACTCACGAGCACCGCGGCGGCGAGGCCGAAGCTCCCGAGCGCGCGGGAGAAGAGGTCGAGCGGCGACGCGTTGCTCGCGATGAATTGCGAGGATACCCTTCCGACGAGCGAACTGACCGAAGGCGACGCCTGCAGATTGAGCAATATCCCCCAACCGCCCAGGCTCGCTTTGTTAACGCCGGAGAAGATCGTATCGATCTCCACAAGAAGGAACGGAACGACGGTGTAGACCACCACGATGAATATGATCAGCGCCAAGAGAAATATAAGGATGACGCTCACGCTCCGCGGAAGCTTGATCCGCTCTTCGAGCACGTCAACGATCCCTTCCAGTCCGGAAGAGATGATGATGGCGAGAAACAGCCCGAGAACGATCTGCCGGCCCTCATAAAGCACCGCGACGAGCGCGACGAATGCAAGTACGCGCCAGAGCGTCACCCAGGATACCTCGAATGTGGTCTTATTGTTCGTGCTCACGATGATCTATCTATTGTTAAAATTTTCTTAAACAACGCTTGCTTTTTATACGGACCGACGATGGCAAGATTGAGTCCCTTGTCCTTAAGAATTGCTTTTGCCACGTTTTGCACATCCCGCGCGGTCACCTTCTTTATTCTATCCGTTAATACCTCCGGCGACAAAACCTTCTCGCTCAGCACCTCCTGTCCGCCATAAAAACTTGCGAGGTCATCCGAGGTTTCCAGCCCCAAAATAAGGCCGCCGATCATATGATCTTTGGTCTTTTGCAGCTCCTTTTCCGGCACCGCGTTGTCCCGGATGATGCGGCATTCATCGATGATCGCACTCACGACCGCCGCCGTCTGCGCGCGGGCCACTCCCGCGGAGATGGCGAGCAACCCGTGATCGAGCGAGAGGTCCGCGCCGGCGCCGATGTAATACGCGGCGCCCATCTTCTCGCGGATGCGCGTAAAAAGCCGCGAGCTCATCCCGCCGCCGAGCGCATCCGCCAGCACGCGCAACGCGTAGCGCCGCTCGTCGAACATGTCGAACGCGCGGAAGCCGAGCACCAGATGCGCCTGGTCGGATTCCTTAAAATGCAGATCCATCTTCGGCGCCGATTGCCGCTCCGCCGTTTTTGTCTTTGCCGGCGCATTGCGTCGCGGAAGCGCGCCGAAATACTTCTTTATCTGCGCCATCACCGCCGCCTCGTTGAATTTTCCCGCCACGGCAACCACCGTGCCCGGCATCACGTACCGCTGGTTGCGATACGCCACAAAATCCGCGCGCGAAAGTTTCTTGATGATCGGCTTCTCGCCGCCGACATCCCAGCCCGCCGGCTGATCTCCGTACACCAGGCTGTTAAATATCCGCTGCGCGCGCGCCGGAAGGTCATCCTCATACATATTGATCTCCTGGATGATCACCCCGCGCTCTTTCTCGATCTCCGCTTTGTCAAAAAGCGGATTGAGGTAAAGGTCGGAAACGATCTCCAATATTTTTGGCAATTTCTCCGCCTGCGCCTTCGCGTAATATCCGGTATACTCCTGGCCGGTGAACGCGTTGAACTGCGCGCCAAGCGCGGTAAGCTCGTGAGCGATCATCCCGGGCTCCGGCCGGTCGGTCGTCCCTTTGAACATCATATGTTCCAAAAAATGCGAGACGCCATTCTGCTTTTTAACCTCGTACTCCGACCCGGCCTTCACTAAAATAAGCACCGTCGCGGCAAGGTTTGCCGGCTGGTGAATCAGCATGATCCGCAATCCGTTTTTAAGGGTGATCTTTTTCATTGGCTGCCGTTAACTGTTAGTACCGCTCGTGATGGTTGAAATATCCGATGCAAAGCTCTGCGCGCGCTCCACGACCGCTTCGCCGTACGTCCAGAGATAGCCCTGCCACCGGCTCCCCGCGTAATACTTCGCCGCCGTGCATCGCTCCTGGCTGAGCGCCGCGCTGTATGCGGCCTGACATCCCGCCATGCCATCCTTTAAATACAATGCGGTGGCCATGAATGCATCAGCGTCGTTCCACGGCGACGGCGGATTGTCGCCCGTCGCCTGCGCGACGGCGGAAGCGTACATATTCCACGTCGACGGCACGAACTGCGCCGGCCCCATCGCGCCGCCGTACACGCCGTCCGCGTTCGGGCACGACACCATCATCTCGTTCGGATCAAGATTGAGCGCCGATGTGATGGCAAGGAAGAGCGGCTGGTTGGACGGGCTCATCGCCGTCTTGTAATTGCACTGGCCGACGTTCTGCCCGAGCGCCGACTCGCGGTCGAGGATCGCGAGGATGAATGCCGGATCGATGCCGGTGGCGTTCGACGCCACCTGCGCGTATTGATACGCGTCCTCGAATGAGAGCTGCCCGCCGCCGAGCAACTGGAAGATGCGGTTGCGGATCTGCGCGGCCGACGCCTGCGTTTGCGCAAGTAACGTTTGATATTTTGATTCCTGCCCTTGCGTTTCCGCCAAAAGCTGATTCTTTGCGTCCTTCGTGCTTGCGACCGACGCCGCCTGCGCCGCCTGATAGGCCGCCGCGCTCGCCGCGTCGGACTTTGACGCCTCGAACTGCTGCTCTTGATCCTGCAGCTGGCCCTGCAGATCGCTGATCTGCTGCACCGTCAGGCGCAGGTTGTCCTGCAACAGCGTGATCGCCTGCGTCTCATCCCAAAAATCGGAGAGTTGCGGGTTTTGGAGAAATACCTGGACAAGGCTGACGTGGTCATCCTGATACAAACTTTGCATCAACGAGCCCATCGCCGTTTTTTTGTTGACGATGTCCGCCTGCGTGGTAACGATCTGCGATTGCGTGTCGGTGATCTGGCTGTTCAGCTGCTGGATCGTGAGGTTCGTCGCCCGGATCTGAAGGTTGAGCGATGCGATCTTGTCGTTCAATATGGCGATCTGGCCGTTGAGCGTTTTACCCTGTGTTTGATAGCTTGATATCTGCCCCTGGTACTGATTGATCTGACTCTCGAGCGCGGCGAGCTGGGACTCAAGCTGCGTGCGTTCGACGCCCGGGTCGGTGCTCGTGGCGGTGCCGCTCGCCGCATCGCCGGAGGCTCTGGTAAAAAGCGTCGGCGCGATGGCCGATCCGAACACCAAAAAAATCGCCGCCGAGGCGATGATCACGATGCGCAACGTTTTTGTGAACGGGACGCGGATGATCCGCTCCTCCACCAGATTTATACGCGCGGCAAGCGGACCGAACGAGCTCCAATTCTGGTTGTTTCCCTTTTTAACGGAAACGTCCCCTAACACGCGGGGTTTCAAGGGCCTTTTCATTACTCTTCTATTATAACGTAAAACGAAAAGCGGAGTTACCTCATTCTGTGCGGCACATGCCCTTGAGGGTACGCGTTCCGGCCTGCTGGCCGACCGCTCCCTCTCGGCGGCCTTCGCCGCCTCCGAGAGCCCCTCAAAAGGTATGTGCCACACAGAAATGGACGCCTCCGCGTTTTATTTTTTGTGATGAAGAAAAGGAAGATTAAAAGATGATTAAAAAGATTTTGACATTATTTACTTTCAGCATATGATAATAAGCGAAGCGGTTGCTCCGCATGAGGTGCGGACCATCTCCCGATTGTCACAAAAAGAGCCATTTACGTGGCTCTTTTTGTTTAAGATAGTTTTAATCGACTACTTGCTAACCTGGGTAAGCCCTCCAAAAGATTTGGGTCCGTAGCTCAACAGTAGAGCGCCCGCTTTTGACAATCGGGAGATTCCGGCGCAACTCCGGACGGATCCACAAGGGGGCATTTGACTGGTCACTTTTTATTTTTATTCCTCCTTTGGCTCTTTTGCGGCGTCGCGTTCGGCTTTCTTCTCTTCGCCTTCGGTCGTGATGGCGGAGACGTCAACGGTCTCGGCCGGCGCCACCACCTCTTCCGGAGCGGGCGGGGTCGCGGTGGCGACGGCGGTCTCAGCGTCAATGAGGAACGTGACACCCTTCGGACGCTTGAGATCCTTTACATAAATCGTCTTATCAAGCTCGTCCAAAACGGAAAGGTCAACGACGATGCTGTGCGGAAGATCCTGCGGGAACGCCTCAACCTCAATGGCAGACATCGATTTATTGATGACCGCGCTGAGCGCTTTTATCGCAGGGGCCTCGCCGACGAATTCCAGCGGCACATCGGCTTTGACGAGCTCATCCATGCGCACCTGATGCAGGTCGACGTGAATGACCTCGCTCGTGACCGAATCGCGCGCCACTTCGTGGATCATCGCCGATTTTGATTCCTTGCCGAGCAAGAGGGTGACGACCGACGTGGAGCCGGCTTCTTTTAATACCTTATTAAACTCCTTTGCCGGAAGCGCGAGGTGGATGTTCTTGAACCCGTGGCCGTAGAGCTCTGCGGGAATAAAGCCCTCCCTGCGGAGCGCCTTCACTTTTTTGCCCAATATGTCGCGAGATTTCACTGATAGATCCATGAGTCACATTCTAACAAATGACCAGAAAAAGACAAGCCCAAGAAAAGCCGCCCGGGGAGTCGGGCGGCAGAGATCATTTCGCAGTACACGCAGGAATGTCAGTAGTAAAATCCTTTGATCAAAAGGCCGATTTTGAACATCTCCTCGAGGAGACAATCCAATCCCAACGCAACCTCGTACGTATGGCCCACAGGATTGAACATCATCCTGTTATTAATGGTATCGATGCAGGTTTCCCCTTCGAGAGCCCTCAAAACGACATCCGATCCATAAAGCTTATTGACGAGCGTTCTCGCACCGTCATCGAACCGCTCATGGAAGGAAATATCGATTATGTTTGGGTATCGACCCCTCAGAACCTTGTTGACCTGATATAAAAAGAACTCCCATCGGGGATCAGAAAAGCGTGGCGTTAGAAATCCCTTTTGGTATTGGACGAACCTCCCAAACTCAAGGACCAAAGCGAACAACTTATCGGTGTTCGGTTTTTGGACCATTACAAATGTTTTTCCACTAACCGCCCTTTGAACTTGTTGTTCCGCCATAAAGCCTCCTATGGCCCATGCTGAGATGTGACTGCTTTTATGATAACCCTACGAAAGCCCGTTGAAAAGCCTAAGCCTATCCTCAACGATCTTTTGGATGCCCGCCACCGACGGCGCCACGAGCTTGTACGGCGCGATCTCGTTCGGGTCTTTAAGGCCCTGTTCCACGCCGCGGCGCCACGCAAGGCGGAGTTCGCTTGATACGTGGATGATCGTCATCCCCGCTTTTGCCGCGGCGACGAAGTCGGCATCCTCCGTGCCCGAGCCGCCGTGAAGCGTCATGAATTTGCAGTTCGTCGCGGCGAGCGCGGCCTTGAGTGTTGCGATCCTATCTATATTAAGGTGCTTGCGCTCCGCATCCGCCTTGCCGGTCGCCATGCTCGCGAGCAGGCCGTGCATGTTCCCCACCGCGGGCGCGAGCACATCCACGCCCGTCTCCGTGACGAACTTGACCGCCTCTTCCGGCGTGGAGAGCGCCAGGTTCGCGGGCGCGGCAGCGATGATCTCCGAGTTGGAACCGATGTAGCCGATCTCGCCCTCGATCACGATCTCCGGATTGATCGCGCGGATCGCGGCGACCGCTTCCTTAGTATTCGCAATGTTCTGATCCATCGGCAATGACGAATTATCAAAAATGATCTCATCGAACCCTGCTTCCGCCGCTTCCTTTGCCTTATCGAGCGAGTGGGTGTGGTCCGCATTCAAAAAAATCGGGTAATCGTACGTGTCGCGCAAACTTTTGATGAGCGCGGCGGCCTGCTTGACGCCAATGAATTCGCGCTCGCCTTCCGAGACGCCGATCAGCACCGGCAATTGCAACTCGCGGGCACCAGCAAAGATCGCCTTCAACGCGCCGAGGTCGGAGATATTAAAGTGGCCGACGGCAACGTGGCGAGCGGCTGCATCGGCGAGGATTTCGCGGAGTGTCTTCATATCCTTTTCGGCGAATATTTTTTGGGTGCGGCGCGAAGCAACTTCATGAGCGCCGGCTTCGAGAGTAACCCCGTCTGCGCGCCAAAGAACTGCACGACGTGCATGGATTCGATCGGCGCCCAGCGGAGCGCGTCATATATAGAGAGGCCGTAGACGAGGCCGCAGAAGAATCCGGTGGAGAAGGCGTCGCCCGCGCCCGTGCGCGAAACCGGCGGCCTCGGATCCGGATACGGTTCCATAAAATACTGATTCATGCCGTCGGATGCGTACGCGCCGGCAGGACCATCCGTGATAACCACCACTTTCGGCCCCATCTTGTGCAAACCTTTAAATAAGAATTTAATGTCCTCTTTTTTGGTGCCGAGGATGAATGCCGCCTCCTCGCGGTTCACAAACAACGCATACGTGTGTTTGTATATGTCACGCAGCTTCTTTGCGCCGAAACGCAACTGGAATGTGCCGGGATTGAATCCCATCTTGACCTCCGGATGCCGCTTCAAATAATCCGAAACTTTTTTATGGAACGGCAGCGTGTGCTCCGCGATCGAAGAAAAATAGATCCAGTCTGTGTTGGAATCAAGCTTGCGCGGATCGTAATATTCATATTCCTGATGCTTGATGAGAATCGTCCGCTCCGCCTTATAGCTCAGCACAAAATGATAGTTCGTCGGCTTGCTCTTGTTGATCTTTACGTACTCCGTGCTCACCCCTTCTTTGTGATAGCGGTCGAGGATCTCGGTGCCGTAATGGTCGCCACCGATGGAGGTGATGATCGCGGTATTGAGCCCAAGCCGCGCGGCGCCGACGGCGACGTTCGAGGCGTTCCCCACCGCGGGTGCCACCGTAAGCGATTCATACGGGATCTTGTCCGCAAACGACATCGAGAGGCGCGGATGCTCGTGCGCCGCGTCCCACTCCACGCGTGCCTCTTTTAATGTAATGAACGCATCCATCACCACATCCCCGATGCACACCACATCATACTTTTCTTTCATATAGATATTTTAGCACAACACCGCATGGGATTAGACGCGAGTCAATAATCCTCGAGCGGCGAGATAAACAAAAAGGAGGGCGAGGACAAGGAGAATCACTGCCCCAATAAGAACGCCTATGGAGACCCGGCGCCAGCTGAACTGCCGAGAGAGGAAGCGGGACGTCATACCTTCATTGTACTATATTCTATTTTTTCCTCCGCGCCGCCCGCTTTACCGCTGCCTTTATATCCTTTACGCCCATGCCATATTTTTCGATAAGCTCATCCGGTGCGCCGGACTCGCCGAACGTATCCTGCATCCCAACAAACTCGATCGGGGTCGGCGCATGCTTGGCGAGCACCTCCGCGACCGCGCCGCCAAGACCGCCGGCCACCTGATGCTCCTCAACCGTCACCACCGCGCCGATCTTTTTGGCAAGCTCGACAATACACTTATCATCAATGGGTTTAATAGTGGAACAGTTCAGAACAACGGTGCCGATATGTTCTTCTTCTAATTCGCGCGCGGCGAGCAGGGCGTTATAAAGTAATCCTCCGCATCCAATGATCAACACTTCCGGTTTTTTTGCCAGCCCCGCAGCGGCGGATGGAAGCCAGAAAATTTGTGCTTTGCCGGGAATGTGCGGCGTCTCGTCCGTCGTTATGATCGGCGTCTTCTCGCGCTGGAACCGCAGATAGACCGGGCCGTAGATCTGCGCGGCGGCGAGCGTCGCCTTGCGCGCCTCCACGGCATCGCACGGAACAAACACTTTCATGTTCGGCATCGCGCGCATGATGGCAATATCTTCCGTGGCCTGATGGGTCGCGCCGTCGGGACCGACAGAAATGCCGGCATGATGCCCCGCAATCTTTACATTCGCGTCGTTGTACGCGACCGTTGTGCGGATCTGTTCCCAGTTCCTACCGGGAGAGAACGTTGCGTACGATGCGATGAACGGGATCTTCCCGTTCACGCCAAGCCCTGCCGCGACCGCCGCCATGTTCTGCTCGGCAACGCCAAGCTCGAAAAATCGCTCGGGATATTTTTTTGCGAACGCCTCCACGCGCGTGGATTCGACAAGGTCGGCGCACAGCGCGACGACGTTCGGATTCGCATCGCCCGCGGCCACAAGTCCCGTGCCGTAGCCGTCGCGCGTCGGTGCCTGCTCAACGTCGTCATCAAAAAGTTTCGGATTCAGTTTTGCTTCGGGATTCACCATTATGATTATTTTACCACACGAGCGTGTTCATGATCATGTGCGCGATCGCATTGTTGTTCGCGGGCGAAGCGATGTTGGGATTCGCATCCGCAACCGGAAAGTCAAAATGAAGCACGGTAGCGCCGCTCGCCACATACACGCGCTCGGCATTGTGGTCGAATTCGAACACATCAAAAAGCTCGTATGCCTGGGTGCCGTTTACCGTCGTAAGATAGTTCGACTTGAACTGCGGCGTTACCGTTGGCGCCGGCCCGCTCTTTGCATTCGCCGCGTCCTGCGCGCGATCGACGGCCAATAATTGATGCGCATACTCGCCGGAGGAAAGCGACTGTGCGTCCTGCTCTATGGATATCTCCATCGCATAGGTGGTCGTCCCGCTCAAAGGATTGCCAAGCACGATGAACGGTGTGGGTGCCGCGAGGCCGTTCGTGGAGATCTGCCAGTTGGGAGGATACTGGATAGAAAACCCAAAGCCCGCGTTGTGGTAGGTCTGCCACGCGGAAGTATCGATCGCCACGCTCGCGGCGCTATTCTCCTGCTGCAGCGCGGCCACCTGCCCGATCGCGCGGGCGGCAAAATATACGAGCATCGCGGTCACCGCAACGACAACGATCAACACCGCCCATAATTCCTTCCGGTGCGTCACGCCTTTGGCGAATGCTTTTTTTGATAGCGCTGCATGAGCCACATGCTGCCGCCGATCACGAGCACCGCGATCACGAGCCCGATGAAGAACTTCAGTTGATCGTCAACGCTCCCCCACCCGCGCGCGTAGCCGTAGATGATGCTCCACAATCCCGCGAGCATGATGCCGACGGGAACTGCGTTCGATGCGAGCGCTATGCCGCCGAATATCAGCCAGAACCCGAACGCGAACATAACGATGCCGATAACATTCGCAATGATAAAAAGATTTTTATTATAGACGTTCATCTGATCGGTGTACGCCTGCTCCTGCTGGTTGAACGTGGCCTGCTGCTGATTGGAGATATCCGCCTGAGACTTCTCGCACGCGAGATCGTTCGACGCGCACGGCGCTACCGCGACCGGCGTGTTTGGATAGTTCGGCGCGACTGGTTCCGGATAGAATGCCTTGATACCAAGATTGATGAGCGCGCCCAGGATGACCGCGGTCGCAAGCCCAAGCACAAAATTGACGACTTTCATGTTTTTTTAATGATTAATTTATTGATGCTCGCTCTGTATTTTATGCTGCAACGTGCGCAACTCGTCGAGCGCCTTCTCCGCCTCGCCATGCTTGAACGGCTTCGAGTGCCAGAGATAATCGTTCTCCATAAAATCCACGCCCTTGCCGGGGATCGTGTGCGCGATGATCACCGTCGGCTGTTCATGGACGGCCTTTGCTTCCGCAGCGGCGGCAATGATCTCCTCAAAATTATGACCGTCGATCTCGAGCACGTGCCAGTTGAACGCGCGATATTTATCCGCGAACGGTTCGAGCGGCATGATCTTCTCGGTAAAACCGTCGATCTGGATGTTGTTGCGATCAACGACGACCGTAAGGTTGCTCAAGCGATTCTTCCCGGCGAACATCACCGCTTCCCACGTGTTGCCTTCCTCGTGCTCGCCGTCGGAGGTGATGCAATAGATCTGATATTTCTTTGCGTCGAGGCGGGCCGCGAGCGCGATGCCGCTTGCCTGCGAGATGCCGGAACCGAGCGGCCCGGACGTGGTCTCAACGCCGGGCAGTACGCCGCGATGCGGATGACCCTGCAGGCGCGTTCCTAACTGGCGGAGCGTTTTTAATTCCTCCACCGGAAAATATCCGGCGTGTGCGAGCGCGGCGTATTGGATCGGGCAGATGTGCCCGTTCGAAAGCACGAGGCGATCACGATCGGGCCACGCAGGCTTCTTCGGATTATGATGCAAAATATGAAAATAAAACGCGGTAAAGATCTCTGCCATGTCGAGCGGCCCGGCGATGTGGCCGGAGCCCGCATGCGAGACCATCTTGATGACGTCCTCGCGCAAGCGCGTGGCCATAAGCTCCATTTCCCTCAATTTTTTTTCAGTGAGCGATTCCATGTTGCGATTATTAAAATATTATTAAATGGCAGAAAGCTCTTCGTACGCCTTCTTTGGATCGGCGCTGTTGAAGATATAGCTCGACGAAACGATCGTATCCGCGCCTACCTTTTCCACAAGCCGCGCCGTCTCCGGATTCATGCCTCCATCCACTTCAATTGTAACATCCGGCAGTTCCTCCCTCAAAAAACGAATCTTTTCTTCGATGAACGGAAGAAACACCTGCCCCGACGGACCCGGCTGGACGGCAAGCACCTGGAACGAATGAAAATGCTTGAGATAGTGCGCAATGTCATCTGCCGTAGATTCGGGCTTGGACGAGAGCATCACCTCCACGTGATATCGCTCCGCGGTCGAAAGGATCTCGTGCATCGATTGCGGGGTGAGCGACTCCGCATGCACGATCAGGCGACGGGCGCCCGCCGCAAGCCAATTATCCACGTATTCCTCCGGATGGTCCACCATCAGGTGCACCTCCAGGCCGAACGGTGATTTTAGCTTGACCCACCCAAGCGGATCCGCCCACGTTTTATGCGCCGCAAAAGAGCCGTCGGTGACATCGAGGTGCAGCAGATCGCCCGCTTCCAAAAAAGTTTTCGCGATGTCGATCTTTTTTTGCACACACTCAACGTCCGGACAATTGATGACGGGGATGACTTTCATGTATTGGCCATTATTTTTCGCCTTCTATTTGCGCTATCTTTCCCAAGCGCCGCGAGAAGCGTTCTTCCTTTTTGAAGGGTGTCGAGATAAAGACGCGGGCGATGTTCAGCGCATCTTCCGGTTTGATAAAATCTGCGGCGAGGCTCAACACATTCACATCATCATCCTGCCGCCCCGCGCGGATCTGGTCTGCCGATATCGCAAGCGCCGAACGCACGCCGCTGAACTTGTTTGCAACCACATCGACGCCGATCCCCGATCCGCAGATCACGATGCCGCGCACCTCCTCGCCGGTGCCCGCCACTTTTTCCGCGACCGCGCTCGCAAAGTCCGGATAGTCGTCGCCTCCGTCGCTTTCGGCATTTCCAAGATCGATCAGTTCGTACCCATCGATCCTGAGCGCCTGCTTGAGCGTCTCTTTAAGATAGAATCCCCTGTGGTCCGCGCCGATGTAGATGATCATTCTTTAAGAATAGCATTATCTGATTCTCTACCCAATGATTCCACATATTTCATTCTCTCCTCAAAATCGGGATGTTGCTTTTCTATAATTCCTGCCAAAAGATACACGAGCACGTGCATGTCCTTATAGATCAAATCGGGGTCTATTTCCATTTGAAATTCTTCACTCAAACTCTCCGCCGCTTTTTTCAAATCCCGGGCTGACCGATAAATCCGTTCATTATATGACTGAATAAGCTCTTCTCCTTCGGGCGATAGCCTCCGCAGATATTCACGCTTATACAAGTCAGCGTAGATCTCCGACCATTCGTAAACCGAATACTCAAATTTATTAAAATCCAAACCCGGCGTATCTCCCAACTCCGTTTTATCCATTGCAAGAACATTCTTCTTAAAAGCTCCCGATGGGAATGGGCGCGTCTCATCCTCGGGTGGAAATATTCTAAAAGATTTTGGATGGCCCAGCTCATGAGCAATTGTCGCATCGAGCCTCCCCATTTTCTTCCAGATATCAGCATCTTCTTTTCCGAACCAGATGTACGGGATTCTCGTTACTGCCGATCGGTCGCCCCACCACGCGCGGCTCAATGCCATATCCATCATCGCTTGCGGCGGAATATCGACATCTCGCTCGGGATCTTCATCTGCAGACTCTGCCACGGTTCCGGTATTATCGAGAAATTTATAATTCAAACCATCAAGATATTCCTCATCAAAAAGTCCGAGCCTAACCACAGCCTCTTTCGTTGCCTCGAGAATTTTCCTATCTTCCTCTTGGCGACCTTCGGGATTCTGAAAGGATTCCTTGATCACGGATCAATTACAAAAGCGCTGCAACCTTTTGCACGTGCTTGATGAGCGTGGAGACATACCCCGCTTCGTTGTCGTACCACGAGAGCACCTTCACCATGTCGCCATCGATCACTTTGATGAGGTCGAGCGGAACGGTCGCGCCAAATGGCTGGCCGATGATATCGGACGAAACGAGCTGGTCGCGCGTTACCTGCAAGATCCCCTGCCATCGCGGCGACGCGGCGGCGTCGGTAAGTATCTGCGCGATCTCCTCAACCGTCGTCGGACGCTTTGCAATAAACGTGATGTCGGAAATGGAGCCGGTAATGTTCGGCACGCGGAACGAGAGCCCATCGAACTTTCCCTTGAGCTCCGGGATCGCGCGCGCCACGCTGATCGCGGCGCCGGTCGTTTCGGGAACGGTGTTCATTGCCGCGGCGCGGCCCTTGCGGAAATCGTGGCCGCCGCGGATCGGTCCGTCCACGAGCGCCTGCGTGGCGGTGTACGCGTGCACGGTCGAGAGCGATGCTTTTATGATGCCCGGATTTTCCGAGAGCACCTGGATGACGGGCGACGCGGAATTCGTGGTGCAAGAACCGTTGGACGTGATCGGCGCGATCTTAAAATTATCTTCGTTCACACCGATGAGCACCGTCTGTCCGGCGGCGCCATCCTCGTCCTTCGCCGGCGCGGTGATCACGACACGCTTCGCGCCCGCATCAAGATGCACCTTCGCCTTTTCGTACTCATCAAACAATCCCGTCGACTCAACAACAAGATCAATGTTCAACGCTTTCCACGGAAGCTGCGTCGGATCTTTTATTTGCAAGAAATTTATTTCTTTTCCGTCGACGATCAGTTTGCCGTTTGGAAGATCCGCTTTAATATCTTTTTCAAAACGACCGTAGACCGTGTCGTACTTTAAAAGATAGGCAAGATTCTCCACGTCGCCAAGGTCATTCAACGCCACGATCTCGATGCCCGGCAGCTCGAATGCCGCCTTAAAGAACAACCGCCCGATCCTGCCGAACCCGTTTATCGCGACCCGTACGTTTGCCATGTGATTATTAAAAATCGTTAAAGTTTATGTTGGGGTGACCGTTCCCTCTATTATATAGTGAAAAGCGGCGGAAACCCAAACAGGCAACGGCGGGACGCGCCCACTATTCAACCGCTCCGATCGTCACGGTATCCCCTACTTTAATATGGTATTTTGCGACGGTGCCGGCATTCACTTCCAGGACCTTATCGGTGTTTTGGGGCGAGGCAAATATCGGCAGCTGCCATAGCTGGGTGCCCGACGTGGGCGCGGGAGCATTCTGCGCAAAACCGACGACAGCGTTGCCGCTGATCCAGATCATGTCCAGCGGAAAATTCATATCCTTCATCCAGAACGTCTGAACCGTGCCAGTGCCAAAGATAAAGAGCATGCCATCGCTCGCGCCAAGCGACGGGCGAAACGAAAGGCCGCGCGTCTGCTCTAGTGCGCTTGACGCGACCTCGACGTTAAACTTCGCGCCGTCAACAGCGAACGATTCGGCGCCGAGCGGAGGGTTTTCTCCGGCAACAACCGGCGCGGACGTGCCGCTTGCGGAAACCAAAGCGCCGGCTGACGTGGAGCTTGTAATGGAAACATCCGCGCGTTGGAGCGGTGGGTTCGGCTTGCCGAAGAAAAGATACCACCACGCGCCGATGGCGATGATGAACAGCACGAGAGCGGCAACGAGCGATATGATCATTATTTTTTTCTTTGGCGACATTACTCTATATATTAGCACCGCCCGCGGCGCCAATGCTATCACCCTCACCGTTCCTAAAGCGCAGGCCGAATACCACAATGCCGAACGCGACCGACACGTTCAGCGATTCTTTCTTACCCATCATCGGGATCTCAAGAATACGATCGGCGGCGCGCAGGATCGACGGCGGCAGCCCCTTCACCTCGTTGCCGACGATGATCGCCACGCGCGCGTCGGCGCGGACAAGTCGCGCAACCGCATAGTACGGCACGGATCGTTTGGACTGCTCGAGCGCAAATATCTCGTATCCTTCTTTTTTTAACCGCTTCATAACGCCAGCCGTCGTCTTTGCGGACTCCCACGCCAGATATTTTTCCGCGCCGAGCGCGACCTTGGCAAAGTCCGCGCGCACTTCCTTAAAACGGTCGACCGGTGACGGCGTGATGCCGCACAAAAATATTTTCTCCACGCCCGCAGCGTCCGCCGTGCGGAAGATCGATCCCACGTTGTGGACGCTGCGGATGTCGTGTGCGATGACGATAAGTTTCATTCCTCTCTATATTAGACGTCTACGGTATCCGTCGCAACATTAATTCGAGAACAGCACTCCCGTATCGCCGGTCACCGTGAATTTCGCGTTCGCGAGCGACGGGTCGCTGAACGCCCCGCCTGCGGTATCCACCGCCGTCCCATAGAACTGCACGCTCGCACCGGTGGAAGGATTTCCCGTCTGCGCGGTAAAGACCCAATGGTATCGGTGATCGGGATAGAGCATGAGGGATGACGACGCAAAGGAAAATGTGGGAGTTCCCCCGCATCCGGATCCGCCGAAGCCATTATCGCTCGGCGTCACCCCGACGGAAGACAGATTATATTCGTCGAACAATTGCAAAGAGCACCCGACGCTCTCAAGATATCGCGCGCTGGTCTGGACATCCGTGGTAAAGAGCGCAATGGACTCGAGTGTGGACGTTGATGGCACGGTAAAATACTGATACGCATAACCGAGCGACGGACTGAGCTCATAGGGCGTGAATCCCGGAGGGAAATTCCATGTCGTCGTCACGGCTGCAGACACATCGCCATAATTGTCCGCCGCGCGCAGGCCGATGAGGTACGAATTCCCCGCCACCACCGGGATCGAGCCGGCCGCGCTCCAGCCGAAACCGGCAAACGAGGTGGAAGTGGAATAATTCATCTCATAGTGAAGCGGATTCGCCGGCCAGTCAGGGTCCGTAGAGGTTGACCATGAAAGATCGAGCTGCATCCCCAATTCGTCAAAACGTTCCGCAAGATTGGTTGGAGTGGTAAGCGGCGGCGGCGTGAGCGTCGACGTGGCGAACGTTCCCTCCATCACCATGAAAGGAAAGAATGGCCCGGTAGATTCCACGCGGCCGATGCCGTAGATGAAGTTGTTCCACATGGTCGTGCCGGTGGTGGTCGTCGTCGTGCCCGCGAGGATCACGCTGCGATTCTGCCAATCCTGCACGGTGATAAGCCGATAGTAAAAATACGGCTTGAGCGGAATGGAAAGTCCGGCAAAGGTCGTTGTTGCCATCGTGGGAGTGAACGGCGCATTACCGGAAATCGGGAACTCCTGCACGAGCACGGTATAATTTTTATCTTTGAATTCCTGGAGGAAGACCTGCGACGCGAGATAGTCCACGTCACTCACCTTCCCTTTGAGCGTGAGCGTGGTGAGTGTGCCCGCAAAGCCATTGCCTAAATAAAACCAGTTATCGTCATACCAACTCCCATTGGAATTTGCGCTGTCATCCAGCTGGGAGAACAACGTGCCCGTCGCCGCGGTCACAGGGGTGGATGGCGTGCTCGTCGCATCGTTGCTTGGCGTACTCGTGCTTGTAGCATCCGCCGCGTCAACGGTCGACGTGGCGACCGTCGGTGGCGTCGAGACCGTTGTTGATGCCTGCGTCGATATTGAAGGCGCGGACACGGTTGCGGGCGTTATGGAAACACCACCAGCGGGAGCCAAATTATTCATCACCGATGGCGCCGATGATGAAGCGGGCGCCGGGACAATCGAATTTGTCGTCGTAGCTATCGTGGCATTAGACGATGGCGCACTTATGTCGTCGGCGGGGGCGGCATCTGCGGTAGCAGTAGCAGCAGCATCGTCGTCGCCGTTGTCGGAGAGATACCACTTTCCCGCCGCCACGTCCGTATATCCGGAGATCGGCTCCGGATTGTATGCGGAAAATGTCCCGTCGCTGTTTACCGTATCCATCGCAAAGTGGAGGTGTGTGCCGGGATGGACCGCGCACGCGAGACCGGCAACGAGCCCGGTATCGCCGATCAGCCCGATCGTCTGACCGCGCCGGATAGGTGTGCCGCTTGCAGTGATCGTAATACTGCCGGGAATCATATGCGCATACCGGCTCACTACATTATTGCCGTGATCGATGATCAGCTCCGTGCCGTACCCCCCGTTGTATCCCTCCTCGCTCGCGAACATCACCTTTCTGGCAGCCGCCGCAACCGCCAGCTTCCCGTACGCATCGCATCCGTTCTGCGTAAGGTCCAACGCATAGCTGTCCTTTTTTATGTGCGTGGGCGGAGTGTTATACCCTTGGGTCACCACAAAACTTTGTCCTTTTGCATATGGCAGCTTGACCGACACCGGCGGTGCATCCGCGGCGCGCGAGAGCACGGGCGCGGTAAGCGCGGCGCTGAATGCCAGAAGAAATGCCATGAGAGTAGTGAGTGGTTTTTTCATACGCGCGTAATGATCAGATGGTTAATCCCGAGAGAAATGTTTGGAGCATGTCATCGCACGGTGCGGAACCATCCGCACCTTCGCCGACGACCGACGGCGCGATCTCGTACGCGTGCTGATCGTTGAACGCGTACACGAGCGTCGTCGGAATATTGTCGATCGTCCCGATCCACTTCACGCCGCTGCCGCTCGCAAAGGACACATCCTCGCTCGACCGCTCGACGACGGCGAGGCTCGGATCGGCGCCGATGCGATGCGCGATCCAATCCGCCGTATCTGCGCCCGCGGCGAACGGAAACGCGGAGACTTCGATTTTGCAGGCAGCAACGCCGGCAACGGCGGCGGAGGAGGCGGAAGAGGACGCATCGGAATGTACTGCGATGGTATCCTCTCCCGTCTTTTCAATGTTCCAACTCGCGGGCACATTGAATGCATATCCGTCGTTCGAAAATGTCTGCATAGGGACCGCGGCGGCCGGAGTGCCGCTCGCGGTATTGTCCGGCTGCACATTCACATCCGCATCCGGCTGCGCCACCGATCCGGTTCCCGCGGCGAGATGTTCGACGATGAGAAATGTTCCGCCCGCGGCGGCCGCAGCGATGAGTATCCAGAGAAATAGAATTCCACGCGATGATTTTTTCATATTATTTTTTATTGAAGAGAAAAGTCGTTAGTATTGTTTTCCGTGTCCACCAGCACGCCATCCGACGAGCGGCGCGAGAGCAATTGGTTCGCGCCGGGACTCGTCGGATACGGCGTCCCTTCGCCGTACTGGCCGGTGCCGGTTCCCCATGCGACCGCGTCGACGATGTTCCCCGCCGCGTCCATGAGCGCCACGCTGTTGTCGGCAGACAATGTTTCCGTGCTTGAAACATTTGCGCCGATCGAGTCCGAAAATCCGCCGGTGGAATTCGCCCACGTGAACGACTGCCCGGCCGCGATCGTGCTGCCCGCAGGGAATACTTTCAGCGAGTAATCCGTTCCCGTCTGGGATTTCTTATGCAGCTTCCATCCGCTCATGTCGATCGCGGACGCGGTCGGGTTATACAGCTTTACAAAGTCATTGCTCGCTGCCGCGCCGGCGATCTGCACCGTGGCGATAAGGACATGGCTTGCGGCCGCGGCGGCAGTCGAACCGCTGCTCGCATCGCTATTTCCGCTATTATCCGCGGGCACCGATGAGGTTGTGGTCGCAGTGGACGTCGTCGCTCCCGTAGACAGCGAAGGAATATCGGCATCCGCGGAGGTATCGTCGGACGAGGTGGCGCTCGTATCGGAGCTATTGCCGGAACCAGCGCCGCCGCCCGAACCACCCGTCGGTGCCGCGAGCGTCGATCGGAAGTTTGCGGTAAACGAGGTATTCGCACCGATCGTGAACGAACAATTCGTTTGGCCATAACACGACCCCGACCATCCGCTGAACGCGATGTTCGGGCCCGCCGCCGGCGTGAGCGTTATGCGCGTTCCCGACGCAAAACTTCCCGTACAGCTCGCACCGCATACCAATCCGGCGGGGACGCTCGCAATGGTCGCGCCCGCCGCGTCGCCCCCGAACGCGATGGTGAGCTTGTATTGCGCCGGCGGCGGGCCCGCGGAATTTTCCGCGCCGGGAGTTCCGCCGGGCGCCGCGCTCGTGTGCCATCCGACGCCATTCGCATCGCGCTCGAGCGTGGCCTTCGTCGTATTGTTTCCGGCGGGCCACCCGCGCGATGCGTCGAGGTAATCGGATGCGTCGCATTGCGGATCAAAGAGCGCGAGCACATCGCCGGCGTTCGTAAGGTCGCCGGAATATATTTTTGCGTTGCCGACGCCCGCCGTTCCCCGCGAAAGCACCAGTAATCCTCCCGCCGCGATCGTATCACCGCCCGAAAACGATATTTTTATCTTTCCCGACGCGTTCGTCAGTTCCCATCCGGAAAGATCGACGTCGCTTGCCGAATTATTTTTCAATTCCATCCACTCCGCGCTAGATGACGACGGCGATCCCATCCACGCGATCTCGTTCAAAATGATCTGATGCGTCGTTGAAGGCGCGCCCGCAGGAAACGGACACGGCGCGGCAGACGCCGGCGATGCTGAAGGCGAAGAAGATGGCGATGGCGGCGAAGAAGTTCCATCCGTTATTGCGCTATCGATATCTTGCGGAACTGATGGCGCAGCTATTTGATCTTGCGATCCGTCCGTTTGCTCCGCTGGCGCTGCAGGAACCGCAACGCTGGTTTTCTTTTGCGCGGATTTTTTCGCCGAAGCGGCAGGAGCCGCCTGAGTTGCCGGCACTGCCGTTGCGTCGTCGTCGGTCGGCTCATCGAACGCCGGCAACGACGACGAAGCGCTGTTCGTCATGGAAATATCCGCGCTCGGCGCGGTATCGACTTCCGCGGAATCGATCCCGAGCATGCCGTTTATCGGCGCAGGATAAAAATAGTACGCCATGCCCGCACCGAGCCCGATGACCGCTATAAAAACACCCACATTTATATATTTTTTCTTGTTCATGCAAAGAAGGTACCACAATGGGCATTAAAAGGATCTTAAAAAAAATCCGTCAAGCCCCAAAAGGGCTCCCCGCCGAAAGAACGTATCCCATACGGATGTACCTATATATGGAGGTCCGGCCGGTGGGACGACTAGCTCCAGGCCGGCCTCCAAAAAGAAAGCCCTTTTTATCAAAAATATCGCCTTCCACGGGCTTTTCCCCAAAAAAGTTCCTTTCCAAGAAAAAAATTGTTATACTTTTTATCCACCCGCCCGCGGGTCGCCCACTTTCTTAAATTTTCGTCATAAAAAAATTCGATTTTTAATGGATTTTTAAGAAACGGCGCGCAGGGACTCAAAAATACGCGGGGAAAAACCTGATGGCGCCTTGCCCAGAAATGGCCCGTGGAGCATCGCCCGCCACATCGCCATTTTTTCAAAAATCTGTCTAACTTTTTCCTCGTTTCCGGCGCCGGTTATCCACAGCAAAGACCTCCTTTTTAAACCCCGGTGCTAAACTTGTTTTACATTTAAAAAGTCGGTGAGCGTCACAAAAAAAATTATTATTAAACCATCATGGAGTTAACCATTACAAAAAGAGACGGAACAAGAGAGCCATTTAACGCGGATAAGATCAACCGTTCCATTGAACGCGCGTGCGCGGGACTGCAGGATCCCATCAGCATGGTCACGCAGATCGCCACGGAGACGCGGCTGACGCTCTATGATGGCATCACGACGGAAGAAATGGACCAGGCGACGATCAACGCCGCCGTGCAGAATATAAAAGAGGACATCGAATACGATAAAGTTGCCGTGCGCCTGCTTTTGAAAACGATTTATCGAAAAGTGGTCGGCGATTACGAGGATAATCTGGAAATTTTGCGGAAGAAGCATCGCGACGGATTCGCGGCGTGGGTCGCGAAGGGAGTTGCGAACGGGATTCTCGACGCACGCATGGCGGAAAAATTCGATCTCAAAGAATTGGCGGCGGCGCTCGACATTCGCCGTGACGAACTTTTTGTGTATAGCGGACTCGACACGCTCCTCCATCGCTACGCCATCAAGGATGTGGAGAACGATGCCGCCGAGACGCCGCAATATCTTTTTATGCGCATCGCGATGGGACTCACGTTCAACGAAAAAGATCCGACGCTCTGGGCAAAGCGCTTCTATCAGAAGATGTCGCAGATGAAGTACATCTCCGGCGGTTCCACGAACCTCGGCGCGGGCACCACGCGGCCGTCGCTCTCGAATTGTTTTCTGATGCAGATCGAGGACGACATGGAGCACATCGCAAAGTCCGTCGGCGACGTGATGATGCTTTCAAAAGCATCGGGCGGCATCGGCGCGAGCGTAACGAAGTTGCGCGCGACCGGCTCCCCTCTTAAATCCAACAACACGCCGTCGAGCGGCCCAACGCCGTTCGCAAAAATAATTGACACTGCGATCCGTGCGGTACAGCGCGGCGGAAAGAAAAAAGGCGCGCTCTGCTTCTATATGGAGAACTGGCACATCGACTTCCCGGAATTTTTGGATTGGAAGCACAACGCCGGCGACGACTACATGCGCATGCGCACCGCCGACACCGCGGCGTTCATCTCGGACGAGTTCATGAACCGCGTCGCGAATCGCGATTTCTGGTACATGTTCGACCCGAAAGAAACGCCGGACCTGATCGAGCTTTACGGCAAAGAGTTCAGCGCCCGCTACGCCGAATATATAGAGATGGCCGAAAAGGGCCAGCTCCGGGTGTTCAAGAAAGTCCCCGCCGAGGAATTATATAGACAGATGCTCACCTCTTTGCAGGCCACCGGCCATCCGTGGCTCACCTGGAAGGACCCGATGAACCTCCGCGCGCTCAACAACAATACCGGCACGATCCACATGTCGAACCTCTGCACGGAGATCTGCCTCCCACAGGATCGCGAACACATCGCCGTCTGCAATCTCGCGTCGCTCAACCTCGCGACCCACGTACACAACAAGCAGATCGACTGGGAGAACTTGGAAGAAAGCATCCGCTTCGCCGTGCACCAGCTCGACAACCTGATCGACATCAACGTTTTGCCGATCGCGGAAGCCACGCGCTCCGATCAGGAGAACCGCGCGGTCGGACTGGGCGTGATGGGATTTTCCGACATGCTCGAGCAGATCGGGCTTTCGTACGAGAGCGAGCACGCGCATAACTTTGCGGACAAGGTGTTCGAGTTCGTAAGCTACGTCGCGATCGACGAGAGCGCGAACCTCGCCGCAGAGCGCGGAGCATACTCCAACTTTGAAGGATCCGGCTGGTCAAAAGGCATGGTGCCGATCGACACGATTAAAACGTTGGAAGACGGACGCGGCATGACGCTCACCGTCGCAAAGGAACACCGCTATCGCGGATTGAATTGGGATGCACTGCGCGAGAAAGTTAAAAAAGGAATGCGCAACGCGACGCTCATGGCCACCGCGCCGAACGCGAACATCGGACTCGTTGCCGGCACAACGCCGGGCATCGATCCCCGCTTCGCGCAGGTCTTCTCGCGCAACAAGATCTCCGGAAAATATCTCGACCTCAATCACAACCTCGTGAACGATCTCAAGAACATGGGCATTTGGGAAAAAGTGAAGGAGCAGATCGTCGCGGACCAGGGCGACATTTCGGCGATCGACGAGATCCCGCAGCACATTCGCGATATCTATAAGACGTCATTCAGCACGTCGCCGTACGCGTTCATCGAAGTCGCGGCGCGCGCGCAGAAGTGGATGGACCAGTCGCTCTCGCGCAACATGTATCTTGAGACGCGCGACATCAACGAGATGATGGACATCTATTCGACCGCGTGGAAAAAAGGATTGAAATCCACGTATTATTTGCATATGAAGCCACGCCACACCGCGGAGCAATCGACGGTGCGCGTGAACAAAGCGGAGCAGATGGGTAAGCGCGGATTCGCCGCGGTGATGGAGGCAGCGGCCGAGGCACCTGCACCGGCGGAATCCACAGAAGTGGCCGCGCCGCAGCAGCAGTTCACCGTCGCGCAAGCCATCTCGGTAAATGAACCGGCCGCCGAGACGGTCAGGGCCGTTCCCGCCGTAGCGGCATTCGGCTTTACCGCGGAAACGATGCCGGAGATAACCAGCGCAAAAGCAACCATGGCAACGCCCATCGAAGCCACGCCCGCAAAGGCGGCAGCCGGCCCGTTCGCCGCCGCCATCAAAGCCGAAAGTCACGCCGGGCATGTGCATACCACTTCCCCCGCTCAGCCTTCAGCCGCCGAACCTTCCGCGGCTTCCACATCAAACGCCCCACGCATCATGCCACCAAGCGATCCGATGGAACAGTTCCTCTGCGATAGCTGTCAGTAGGAATTATCAATTTCCCAAAATAGATTAAAAATGGCGCATCGGAGCGCTATTTTTAACACCACAATACTTTGAATATTTGCGCTTCTGTATATCCGCACTTTCCCTGAAGAAAACTCCTTACAAAATCCCAAACTAGACCGGCTTTTAATGGTTTATGGTTTGGCACCACAGTGGCTTCATTCGTAGCCTGATAAGTTATTTTAATAACATGCTTACTCGCGTGTTTAATAGTACATCCACCTAATTTATTACAAGCCTTCACTAAATCTTCAAAAGAGCAATTTACTAATTTTGGATAATCCACGATTAAGAAATTCTTTGTAATTGACGGATTTGATCAAGGTTCTGCTTTGGTAAAATATCCTCCAAGGTATATTTCTCGGGAGGGTTTTCCTCCGCAACAATATTTTTTACAGATTCCACGGGGAGATAACGCCCGAGTTCCGCGATTAATTCTTCGGGAACATTGTAATAGGCATACACCGCCCTTGTAAGGACATCAAAAAGCTCAGAGAAAGTTTCCCCTTGAGAATAGCAAGGAATTTCTATTGCCTTTGCCCAGTAGCCACCTTCTTCAGCTTTGTTGACTTGCACGCTTAACAAGCTAGGGAGAACGGCTTGGAAAAGTAATTTTTCTTCGTCTTTTTCTGCCATATGTTATATATAACAGTCTAAGTATCCCATTTGTTACAACCCCACACAAGGACAGTATTATAACACAACGAAAATGTCGGTCAAATCATAAGAGATTGCAGCTTCTATGACTGGTTTAAGTTTAGCTATTCAGATAGGCAAGTCAAAAATCTTTTAATGATTTTTTAATAAAAATTCTGCCTATGAAAGCTTCATAGGCAGAGAGACGCCAAACATTCGCGCAGCGTGGACGATTTCCATCTGGCGATCGTCACCAAAACGAAGACCGCCGCTAATTTGTTTGAGAGAGCGCCCTACGATCTCTTTATGGTACGCGAGGAACGGGGTTTCTTCCACTTCGTATCTAATGGCACAATTAGATCGCTGGATCAATTCGAAAAAAATCGTATCGACCCAGTGAGATTTGCCCCAGATTACATCGTAGGCGAAAGCGTCGATTTCGAGTTCATATTCGCTCTCGCCATGTTGCCATAAAATGGTACGTCCTCTTCCGATGCCGTTCCAAAATCGGAAAGCATGAACTAATTCGTGCACCAGGGTAACATGAATCTCTTCGAGCGTTGTTGTTGACCAAGGGGCGTGAGTTCGGTTAAGAGGCTCTTGCGAGCGCAGCTGAATTTCGTGAGGAAACCTACTGATCGGCCTATTTGCATTGTCCCAATGGAGATACCTACCCATGGGAGCTGCGGCCTTCTGAAAAACAAGCAACAGACCCTCGTCGAACACCGGGAATATTTCTTCCGGCTCAGAAAAGAAGTGTCTATCCATATTCAACTCCCAAGGAAATCCACGGGAAATATACGTCCAAGCCCATACTTTGTAAAGCCTAAAACCCTACGTTATACACAATTTTTGTCAACATTGTTGACCGCCGGCTTTTCCCCTATAATCTTTTAACCCCTCGTCGCGGGGATCAAAATTCAAACAATTTTTAATAATAAAATGTTGATCGGCAAAGCATCCCCGGAGGATATGAACCTCCATCCAATTCAATATCAGTGGGCGTATGACCTCTATCAGCAGGCGGTGCGCAACACGTGGTTCCCGCACGAGATCGCACTCAAGGAAGATCTGTATGATTGGGAAAAGATGACCGACGACGAGCGCCACGCGGTAAAGTTCTTGATGGCATTCTTCAATCCGGGAGAGCTCATCGTCAACCGCTCGATCGCGCTCGGCATCTATCCGTACCTCAAGTCACCGGAGTGTCATCTCTATCTCGCGAAGCAGATGTGGGAAGAAGCCAACCACTGTGTCGCCTTCGAATACGTTTTGGAAACGTTCCCGCTCGACCGCTCGAACGTGTTCAACCTTCACCTCGACACACCGTCGATGAAGGCCAAGGAGGATTACATCAACAAGTACATGCGGCGTATGACGGAAGACACGCTCGACGTCGAAACGCCCGACGGCAAAAAAGATTTCATCCGCAACCTCGTCGCGACGAACATCGTGATGGAAGGCATCTGGTTCTACAGCGGTTTCATGGTGGTGCTTTCGTTCCGCCAGCGCAACCAGCTTCGCAACTTCGGTTCCATGATCAACTGGGTGATCCGCGACGAATCGCTCCACCTCAAGTTCGGCATGAACCTCATCCAGAACATTTTGGAGGAGAACGCGGAGTTGTTGACGAAGGAATTTGCCGATGAGATCAAGAACATCGTCGTCGAAGGCGTAAACCTCGAAGTTGATTACAACAAAGACCTCTTCCCGCGCGGCATCCTCGGCTTGAACGCGGATTACGTGAACCAATACGTACAGTACGTGGCCGACCGGCGGCTCGAAGAGCTCGGCATCGGCGCGCACTACGGCGCGAAGAATCCCGCCAAGTGGATGGCAGGCGCGACCGACGTCCTTGAGCTCGTCAATTTCTTTGAGGCGCAAAACACGAGCTACGAAGTGGACGGCCACGCCGCGGACAAATCAAAATAAAAAACACCCCCTCTCCGCCTCCAGGCAGATGACCGTTCGGCGGGGAGGGGTGTTTTTTATTTCTGGTATAATATAAGAATCATATGAATCTTAAGACTGTTCTCATTACGTTATCTATCATTGCAGGCGTGCTCATCGTCATCACCTTCTACGTGGTGTTCTACAGCGGCGGCGGGACATATGTGGTGAGTTCCACGCTCGGCCCGAACGCGGGAATATTCTCCACGAGCACATCCGCAGAGAGCAGCTCAACAGCAAGCGGCGTCGGCGCCTCCTCCACGCTCGCGCTTGCATCGGGCACGGCATCATCATCCGAAGGAACCGGCGGCGAACTTTCCACACAGGGCAACGGCGGCACGGCAGTCACGTGGACGCAGGGCAACGAAACGATGTCCATCGCGAACGCGGTGATCACGGGCACTCAGCTCACGCTTGGCGTGCAAGTGACGATGGGCTCCGTCGGCGAATGCGTACCGCTCAACCTGCGGCTGATCGCCGATGAGCAGGGCGACCTCTCCCCTCCCGTCACATCACAATTCACCTTCCCCGACACGGGCACCTGCAACGGGACGCCGGGCGAAACATACAGCGCCCAGCCGATCGTCTTCACGCTCAGCAACCCCGGCACGTTCCCCATCATCCTCACGACCGGCGGCGCGGCAAACCTCCTCTTCGAGGTCGATCAAAACTCCGATGGCAGCCTGAGCGTCCAGCTGCCGCCGAACGCGGGGTAGCAAGTTGCAAAAAAAATCGCTATTGAAAATATCTCGTCTTCTGTTAGAATAGTATTCGTATTCCGCGATAGCTCAATGGTAGAGCGGCGCCCTGTTAAGGCGATGGTTCCAGGTTCGAGTCCTGGTCGCGGAGCAGCTATAAAACTTAGGTCAGTTTCAGAAAAATTCAGCCGCGCTTCGCGGAGCGAAGCGTATGGTTTAATGGGGGTAAATTCGATACGGCGGTTTTTAAGAAAGAGGTTCGAGCCGAAAATTTTTTGAAGGCTCTCCTTTTTGGCGTTTATATCGTCATTGATTGCGACTTTAGCAAGCAATGACGCGTCTTTTATCCAGTTTCGCATCGGTTCGAGCCACGGGCACTGGCCTCTGTGTGATCTCGTTAGAACCTCCTCCAACGATTTCTTCTCGGACATGAGGGTTTTCTTGCGGGCAAGGTAGGTTTCGTGATCTATTTCCTGATCCACAAAGAGGTCAGTGATCCGGTCGATCTTTCGGCTCACATCGCCCACCTTCTCCTGCAAGCCACGGACGAGGGTTGCGGTCGTGCGGGAGGCGTCCTTTTCGTCTTCATCCGCCAGTCTCGACATCTCTCTCGCCCACGCCTCCGGCATTACAAATTGCGTGAGCAGTTCGGAGAGGTCGGCGACAAGGGTTTCTTCTCGGACGTATGGTTGCGAACAGCGCGTAGCCGCTTTTTTGGTACAACGATAATAGGTGTGGCCTTTCTGTTCTTCGGCGGTAATCATGCACCCGCACTCGCCGCACCGGAGCAGGCCGCACAGCGGCTTCGGTTCCTTGTCCGTCTTCTGTGGATGCCCTCGCCTCTCG
>Ga0181520_10000806_pt1 | contig 67634 bp, 49 predicted proteins | sample PEATcosm2014_Bin_29_FD_132451 | JGI IMG/M metagenome (GOLD analysis project Ga0181520, IMG submission 132451) | Peatland microbial communities from MTU Mesocosm Facility, Houghton, MI, USA - PEATcosm2014_Bin02_30_metaG | ecosystem: Environmental > Terrestrial > Soil > Wetlands > Peat | place...
CTCCACACGGTACAACTTACGTCTCGACAACGCAGTTATGCCATGAAAAGACGGCCTTTCCAAGTTCTTTTTCTATCTACTGGCACCGCAATCAACAACGCGCTTGTGAGAAATGCGGGCTAGCGACGATCGACGAACTGCGGGGAGTTTACGAATGGAATGCCAGCGCTCCCGGAGAAATTCCGCGGTCCAGCAAGCATGAGGCTTTGGTTTACAGCTTTGATGTGAAGGGGAATTTATTCCTGACAGGTGATCCGTGGAGTAGCAGTCGCATAAGCGATGATGGTGGGCATCAATTCCGGTATGCCTGGTACCTCAATTTCAATCGGGGCGGCCGGACCTTCGCCAAACTCAGTCTCACTAACGGTAAGCGCGCGCTCTGCATGCGCCGTTCCGCGGTTATACCGTCTTCTCCATCGACTCGTTCCATGGCCCCCAACGCTCAGTCCTCGACAGAGGGGCTGAATGTGACGCGGGAGACCGAGATACGCGGGTATTGGGTCGATCCCTCCACCAGTCTCATGTGGGCCTGGAAGGACAACGGCAAAAACCTGAGCTGGCATGGGGCGACCAAATACTGCCGCAACCTGCGGCTAGCCGGATACGCCGACTGGAGGCTGGCGAAGATCGACGAGTTGGAAGGTCTTGCCGACACGCGGAACCTGTTGCTGACCGCTCCGAGGTTGTGGAGCAGCAATCCCGTAATGGATGATCGCGGGCATCCTTCCCATGCGTCATATTGGTACTTCGATTACCAGAGAGGGAAGAAGCAGGAGGGATTCGAGGATTGGGCCGAGGGCGACCACATGCCCGCGCTGTGTGTGCGTCGCTCCGGAGAATGATGTCCGTGGTTCGTCGGGTACCCCTTCGCGCTCTTTGCGAAGGGTGGGATGGAACAACGTTCGCACTCGTACGGCAAAACTCCAACGCAGAAGGTAGCCTACGCGTGGACACCCGTTCCGCCCTGCCCCTCCACCGTCCGCTTCAACTGCCCGCAGGCGGCAAAAATATCCCGGCCGCGAGGGCGGCGCAAGTAGGTCGGAATTCCCTCCCCCGCCAGGGTGCGGCGGAAGGTTTCCACTGCCTCAGCCGTGGGCATCGCGTAGCCGATGCCGGGACCGGGATTCCACGCAATCAGGTTTACCTTGGCCGGCAAACCGGTCCGGCGCACCAGCCGGGCCACCTCCCGCGCGTGCTCCAGTTGGTCGGTCACCCCGCCCAGCAGCACATATTCAAACGTAATCCGTTCCCGCGAACGAAGCTGCACCCGGCGCACCGCGTCCACCACCGCCTCAATGGGCCACTTGCGGTTGATGGGCATGATCTCGCCACGGATCGCATTATTGGGCGCGTTCAGGCTGATGGCCAGCTTGGGCCGCACTTCCGCCGGCTCCTGTGCAAACCGCTCGATCCCCGGCACAATGCCTGAAGTGGACACCGTCATCCTCTGCGGGCTCAGGCCCGTCTCCTCGACAAGCAGCCGCACCGCCGCCATGAAGTTGTCGTAGTTCAAAAACGGCTCGCCCATCCCCATGAAAACCAGGTTCACGCGGTCGCGCCCCACTTCGACCCCCTGCCGCTCAAACACCGCCAGCACCTGCCCGGCAATCTCGCCCGCGCTCAGGTTCCGCTGCAAACCCAGCTTGGCCGTAAAGCAGAACTGGCAGTTGACCGCGCAGCCCACCTGGCTGGAGACGCAAATGGTCGCCCGGTCCCAGCGCTTCCCTGGCCCTTCGGGCTGTGTTCGATCCCGAGGACCGGATGCCGGCAGAGCCTCGTGGCCACCCGCTTTTTTCGCCGTATTCTCGTCGGAAAGAAGCGAAAAGCATTGGGCGCCCGGCATTTCCGTCGCACCCGCATCGCTCCCGTCGCCCGATTCCCCGTCATCCCCCTCCGGCATCCAAACCGTTTCCACCGTTTGGGAGTCGCCTTTTTGTCCCTGAACCAGGTACCTCTCCGTCCCGTCCACCGACTGGAAAACCTGCACGATGCTGGGCCTTCCCACTTGCCAGCCCTCTGCCGCCAGCCGCCGGCGCAGCGCCTTGGGCAGGGTGGTGATCTCCTCGATCTCCGCAATCCGCTGACGATAAAGCGCTTCCGCCAACTGCCGGCCACGCCACGCCGGTTCGCCCGCCGTCACCATCCAGGCTGCCAGCGCCTCCGCGTCGAGCCCAAAAAGCGCTCGGCCGGAAGGCTCCGGAACCTCAGAAGCGCCCTCGCCCTCGTCTTCCGGGTTCCCGCCGACGATACGGACGAGTTGATTGAGTTTCTCGGTCATGGCTTGGGTCAGAATAGAGCATTTGCTCCTCTCGCGCAGCCCTGGAAGTCCGGACACCTGAAAATGCCGCTCCAACCCGCCCTGACCAGGAATCCCCATCCGGATCGATTTGGCCTACAATCGAACTGACTGATGACGATGACCCCCGAGCGAAACCTTCGCCGCACCGTACTGCCGAACGGCCTGATCGTTCTGACCGAGCGCATGGAACATATGCGTTCGGTGGCCATGGGCATATGGATCAAATCCGGCTCCCGCTGCGAGCCTGCGGAAACCAATGGCATTTCCCACTTCGTGGAACACATGCTCTTCAAGGGCACCCGTTCCCGCTCCGCCCAGTTGATCGCGCGCGAGATGGACGCCATCGGGGGAAACCTGGACGCCTTCACCGGCAAAGAGACCATCTGCTTCAACGTCAAGTCGCTGGCCGACCATGTGCCCATCGCCCTGGATGTTCTGGCCGACCTGGTGCTCAACCCCATCTTCGCTTCCACCGACATCGAGCGCGAGCGCGGAGTCATCCTGGAAGAGATCAAGATCGACGAAGACAACCCGGATGTGCTGGTCCACGAGCTGTTTACCCAGAACTTCTGGAAGGACCATCCGCTGGGAAAGCCCATTCTGGGCACCACAACCACGGTGGGCCGCCTGGACCAGAAGAGCCTGTTCGCCTACCACGGCGATCGCTTCCGCGGGGGCAACATGGTCTTCTCCGCGGCCGGCAACCTGGACCACGACCGCTTTGCCGAAGAACTGGCGCAGAAGTTCATCGGGCTGGAGGGTGGCGAAACGCTGCATGAGCTCTCAGCACCCCAGGCCAGCGCGCGCATCGTGCTGCGCAACAAGAAATCCCTGGAACAGGTGCAGATTTGCCTCGGCGTCCCCTCGCCGCCGATCACCGACGAAAACCGCTACGCCACGCTCATTCTGAATACGGTGCTGGGCGGCGGCATGAGCTCGCGCCTCTTCCAGACCATCCGCGAAGAGCGCGGCATGGCCTATTCCATCTACTCCGACCTCAGCCCCCTGCGCGACACGGGAACCCTGTGCGTCTATGCCGGCACCTCCGCAGGCAAGTCCCTTGAGGTGGTGGACCTGATTCTGGACGAGTTCCGCAAATTGAAGGAGACTCCGCTCCCGGACGACGAACTGCTCCGCGCCAAGGACCAGCTCAAAGGCAACATCCTCATGGGCCTGGAGAGCTCCAACTCGCGCATGGCCAACCTGGCCCGCCAGGAGATGTACTTCCACCAGTTCTTTACCGCCGAAGAGGTCATCGCCCGCATCGCCGAGGTGGACGCCGCACAGGTGCAAGCCATGGCCCAGCGCCTCTTCGACCCCGAGCGCATCGCCGTCACCCTGCTCGGCCGCCTGGATGGCGTCAAGCTCGGCCGCGCGCGGCTGGTGTGTTGAAAAGCAGGGGGCAGGGATCAGGGGCCAGGGATCAGTTTTGCGAGATCAGCAGTTGGAGCCGCCAAGGGACTTTGCACGATGAGGGTGAGGATGAATGTCTTTCCTGACCCCTGTTCCCTGCTCTTTCCGAGCGTCCCATTTCCCTTCCGCGTCTGTACGTTGTAGCATTTTCTCGAATGGGCTGGGGGTCCCGGCCCGCTCCACGAGGCACTGGAAATCCATGAATCGCACGTCTTCACTCTCCAACAGCCACCGCGGCGCACCGGCGGAAAGGCAGCCCAACGGCTTTACGCTGATGGAGTTGCTGATCGTCATCGCCATCATCCTCATCCTGATGCTCATGGCGATTCCGACCATCGGCAGCCTTAAAAAGCAGGCCAACGAGACCTCGGCCATCCAATCCATCCGGGCCATCTCCCAGGCGCAACTGCAGTACGAGTCGACCTTCCCGTCCAGCGGCTATGCCTGCTCGCTGTCTGCTCTGGGAGGCGATCCCAAATCCGGTCCGCCCACCCCGGCCGCGTCGCAGATGTTACAGGGCGATCTCACCTCGGGAGTCAAGTCCGGCTACATCTTCACCATCAACAATTGCACCAAGGTGAACCTCAGCGGCACGGACCGCATCACCGGCTACCAGGTCTTCGCCGTTCCGCAGACCGTGGGGCAGACGGGCAACCGCGGCTTCTGCAGCGACCAGTTCGGCACCATCAAGGCCGACCCGGCCGGCGCCACCAACTGCACCCAGTCGCTGCAATGACCGCAAGCCGACTCTTCCAGCGCGGCGGCTCTCTCGTCGCCGCCGCGCTGATCGCAACCTGTCTTTGCGCCCAGCAGCGTCCAGCGCCGACGCAGAGCTCCGCGCAAGTCAACGCGCAGGATTTGGCCCAGCGCGTCGATCGCCGCTACAACCAGTTGCACTCTCTCAAAGCCGGCTTTACCGAGAGCTACGAGGGCCTCGGTATGAGGCGCTCCGAAAGCGGCACGCTTTTGCTCGTGAAACCCGGCCGCATGAAGTGGGACTACAGTTCGCCCGCCGGTAAGCTGTTCGTGCTCGACGGCAAGTTCGCCTGGTTCTACGCTCGTGGCGACTCGCAGGTGCAGCGCATCCCCGCCCAGAAACTGGACGACCTGCGCTCGCCCCTGCGCTTTTTGCTGGGCCACACGCAGCTTGAAAAGGAATTGACCCACCTGACGCTCACGCCCGCGCCCAATGGCCGATTCACACTCACCGGTCAGCCCAGGGGGCAGGAAAAACGTGTCAGCCACCTTGCGCTCACGGTGACCGCGGACGGCGCCATCACCGCCATCGAGATGGAAGAGACGGATGGCGCGCTCACCCGTTTCACCTTCACCGCCGAACAGCCCAATGCCGCCATTCCAGCCGACGCGTTCCACTTCACGCCCCCGCCTGGAGTGCCGATAGTGGACGCCATGCCGCCGGTGTAAGACGAGGGATATGTCTGCGTCTGCGGCGACTGCATATTACCGCCGATGGCTGTGGCAGCAACGGCTGGCGCCAGCGGAGAGGGGAGTTTCAGCGCCTGGCCGGCCAGGCGGGGCTGACGCTGACAGTCTGCCATTTTCCAGCGGGCAGGAGAAGACTCGCTCATTTCCTCGAGTTCGCCGGCCGTTCCCCAAAACAGGCGTCGGCTCTTGCTATTCCTCGATCGCAACGCTGCGTTGCTCTGGATCAGGAGTTCCCCTTCGCGACCGCGCCAGCAGTCGTCTTTACAAGAAATTCAATGGCTATTGACGCCAGCGCAAATTCCGGCGCGCGGATGTCTGCTATTCCATGGATGGGCTATCCCCTTTCTCGCCTCGCCACCAGTTCCTGCTGGCGGCTCAACTTGACCCGTGCAAACCGCATTCCCGCAAACTTCTCATTTCCCGGAGGTAAAGATATGCATTTTAAGGAATGGATCAAGTACAGTTGCGCTTCCCTTGTGATTGCCGCATTGATAGGACAGCCCGTGGCCACGCTTGCCCAGGAGCACGGCAGAGAATCGGCGGAGGGCAAGCGGAATCTCCTCGAGATCGCGCCGAAGTCCGGCAATGAGGTTGCCCGCCACACACTTCGCGTCGAAGATTCGCCGTATCTCACCCACGATCAGAAACTTGACCTGCTGCGCAGGAAAATCAAGTACGTGTTTGTTCTCTTCCAGGAGAACCGCTCCTTCGACTTCTATTTCGGCACCTACCCGGGGGCCAACGGCCTGTTTTCTCAGCCGGCCGCGAACACATCTGGATTTCAACAGCCGATCGTGAGTACGGACGGCTCCGTAAGCCTGATTTCTCCCTTCAAGATTCCTCAGTCGGTCACCGCCTCCGGCGGGGCTACGGTGCTTCTCTACCCGGAGGACACGGACTCAGTGAATCATGGCCATGCGGCCATCGATGCCAAGCTGGATCTGGATGCGAATCACGTCGCCCAGAATGACCGCTATGCATTCGTCGAAGAGGGTCTCAGCGGAACGTTGAGCGCCGATGGGAAAACCTACACCGGACCGGCGCCGACCCTGGCACAAAAGCAGAAGGGCGAACTTGTTCTTGGCCATGTGGATTGCGACACGGCGCCCTTTCTTTGGAACTATGCGGACCGATTCACCCTTTTCGATAACTTCTTCGACACCGTGATTGGACCCTCGACGCCCAACGCCATCGCCATGATCGCCGGCCAGTCGGGTGAAACCCAGTGGGTCAAGTACCCCGGACTCGGCAGTAACGTGAACACAACCAATGCGGCCCTGCCGGTCACTGGCGACCCTCAGCCTTTCTGGGGATCGGCGCTGGATGTCTTTACACCTCCGGCCCAGAAGCAGCCGACCGAGAGCGGCGGCGCACCCTCAACGAACCCGTCTTCCAACCTGACCTTTGCAAGCCTGCCGCTCTCGTTCATGGGCAATCAGATTGAAAACATCACGGCCAACGACTTGAACTCCGCCTTTGACCTGCTCGATGTGCAATCCGACATCAGGAAGATTGCCGGCGACCATAACAAGCCGGTTAACTGGGCCTGGTACCAGGAGGGGTACGATCACGAGTCGACCGACCCTGCCGGCACGGCCTCCCATATCACCTACATTGCCCACCACGACGCGCCGCAGTACTTCGGCTATGAAGCCAACAACCCAACGGAGACCAGCGCGCACCTGAAGGGTCTGGGCGATTTCTTTGCGGCCGTGAAGGCCCAGGCGCTGCCCAGGGAGGGCGGAGTCTTTTACGTGCGCGGCGGTTATGGCAACCTGGATAACCTGACGCCCGCTCGCCCAACAAGGCGGTTCAGGCGGATTTCGCCGGCAATGACGACCACCCCGGCTACTCCGATGCGCAAATCAGCGAAGCCCTCCTGGCCGACGAGATCAATGCGATCTCGAGCAGCAAGTATTGGGCGGAGAGCGCCATCATCATCACCTACGACGAGACAGACGGCCTTTACGATCACACCCAGCCGAAGATCCGATCCTGGGATCCGCTTGGAAATGCTCTCGATCAGGGCCCCCGCATTCCGGCCATCGTGATCTCGCCCTATAGTGTGGTCCACGGCGTCTCCCACGAGGCTACGGAGCATGGTTCGATCATCAAGTTCATCGACGAGATCTTCAATCTCACCCCGCTGGCCGACCTGCCGGACGAAGCCTCGGCGCGCGCCCTGGGCGAGAAGACCTACGGTCAAAAGTACCTTGGACCATCCGACGATCAAACTCCGGGCGTCGGTAATCTCTTCTCGGCTTTTGACAACGCCCGCTTGATGGGCAAGGCACCCATGCTCGAAGCCGAGTATGCCCAGATTCCGGCTGCCCTGGTAACCAGCCTGCCGCATTTCTATGGCGAGGGCTGCCGCATCCTGGGAATCGCTCCAACCGACGTTGCCGTGGGCGGAGTACTCGATCCCGCCCCGGCAGACTTCAATCCCCGCCCCAGTTCCGAACCTGGCCTGCCTACGTCGGGTACCTGGCAGTAGAACTGAATTCCTGCGGCTTCCCCGCGGCGGCTGGATTCAACCTCCGGCCGCCGCCTCCATCAGTAGAGGCATTTTTCGATTTCTTAGGAAGGAACAAGACCCGCATGGGCAGGATTTCCACACTGGTACTTTTCTCCGTTGCCGGTCTGGCCCTCGGAACCACGGCAACCGCCAGCACAGGAACCACGCTTGACCGAATCAGAACAGCCGGTTCACTCGCCTGCGGGATCAACACGGAAGAGCCCGAGTATTCCACGCAGGATGCGCATGGCAATCACGGCGCTTTCGATCAGGATATCTGCAAGGCCGTGGCCGTAGCTGTGCTGGGGCCAAACGCCAGGTTCACCATCAAGCCCTTCCGCGACGAACAGGATGCCTTGAAGGCCCTGAGGTCAGGAGAAATCGCGCTTCTGGCCACAGGATCGCCCAATTACATCAATACAACCAACGCCGGCTTCGGATTCGCCCGGCCCGTGTTCTATGACTACCAGGGCTTTCTAGTGAATAAGACCATGGGCATCCGGGCCCCCCGGGACCTTGCCGGGAAGAAAATATGTTTCCTGGGGGGCACCGAAATCGAGATGCAAATTCAGGGTTACATGAAGCGCGAAAAGATCGAATGGCTGCCTTTCTCCTTTCAGGAAGAAGGGGAGATGGAAGCCGCATTCATCACCCGCAACTGCGCTGCCATCACCGCCGACGTTTCGCAACTGGCCTACGAGAGAATCGCCTTCAAGACCATGGCGCGGGACTTCGAGATCCTGCCTGACGTCGTCGCCAAAGACCCGTTGGCGCCCGCCTACCGCCTCGACGACGCGCAATGGGCGGCCATCGTCAACTGGACGGTCGAAGCTCTCATTCAGGCTGAGGAGAGCGGAGTTACGCAGGCCAACGTTGCCGCAATGAAGAAGAGTGACGATCCGGTGATCCAGCGTCTGCTTGGCGCCCAGCGCGGCTATGGCCAATATCTTGGGCTCGGCGACGCCTGGGCAGCTCATGTCATTGAAGCGGTAGGCAGCTATGGCGAGATATTCGACCGCGACCTCGGCCCGGGTTCGGTCATGAGCCTGGCCCGCGGCCCAAACAACCTCTGGGCGCAAGGCGGGCTGATGTATGCGCTTCCCCTCCGTTAAGTCTATGCGGTGATGCTGGAACTGGCCTTCAACGTCACCGAATATGGCAAAGCGATTCTCGCCGCCTGCTTCATCAACGATCTCGGAACCGTGACTGCACTGGGACTGATCTTTTCACCGCTCCCCATCAGGACGCTCATCTTTGTGGTGGTTTCCGTCGTGGTTTTTGTAGCCCCGCCATTTCTCACGCCACGGTTCTTCAAAAAATGCGCCGGACGCGTCTCGGAACTGGAAGTCAAGTACATTCTCTTCTTTCTCTTCGGCATGGGCGGACTTGCTGTCTGGGCCGGAAGTGAAGCGGTTCTTCCGGCATACATGATCGGCATGGTTCTGGCGGGAACGGTCGGAAAAGACCGTTCTCTAGAGCGGTTCCAGGTTAGGTATGCCCTTTCTGGCGCCCTGCGAGGTTGCCGCTCCCTGCTGGTCGCGTCAACTCGGATTCTGTGGTTTCGAGGTGCAGCAATCCTGGAACCGCTATAATTCGTCGCTTGCGTACACTCACGTTCGGACTGCTGACACCGTTTTGCTTCATCCGGGCCGGGTCATTCCACCGCAATGAAGGCCTACTTAACGCAACCGCTTGAGGAGAATAAAGCACGAAAGCGCAAATCGCCGTATACTGAAGTGTCGCCGGTTCGCAGCAGGCACTTGGGGTGGGTCTTTCTTGACTTCAATTGCTGCCTCTGCGAGGCCAGTTCTGTCTCATGACTGGGGTGTCTTCGTCAGGCGGCCGAAGTATCCTATTAACTGTAATTATTCAGGGGACACGCTATTTTAGCGAGGGACTCGCTGATTTAGCGAGTGACAGCAGGAGAGTGCACGAACATGGCCAAGAGCGTGAACAAAGTCATCCTTTTAGGCAACGTAGGCAAGGATCCCGAAATTCGTTCGACACCCAGCGGCACCATGGTGGCCACCTTTGGGCTGGCGACGAGCGACCGGTTTCAGGACCAGCAGGGCAACTGGCAGGACCGCACGGAGTGGCACAATCTAGTTGCCTTCAAGCGCACCGCCGAAATCATTCGCGATTACGTGAAAAAGGGCTCCAAGCTGTACATCGAAGGCAGTCTCAGAACCAGTAGTTGGGATGACAAGCAGTCCGGCCAGAAGCGGTACAAAACCGAGATCATCGTCAACGACCTTTCGCTGCTCTCCAGCCGCGACGAGGGCTCGGCCGGCGGTGCGGGCGGATATACCCGCGCGGCAAGTTCCGCCAGCTCAGCGGCTAGCTTCGACCAGCGTCCGCCAGCAGCCGCAGGCGGCCAGGAGGATTTCGCGCAGTCTGCTGAAATCTCCGACGACGACATACCATTCTAATTGACACCTTGCAGAGATTTGTTGCAGTGTAATCGTTAACCTGTTGTTATTCATGGGTTTACTCCGTTCTGAAACGTGTTTCGTTGCCTGAGCTCAGCCCGGGATATCAAGCACCACTGGGATTTGTTGCGTTTCAGAGTCCGTCGGGTTTGGTCTCACTGGCCTGCTGCCGCCCTCGAAAGGTTTGAAGGTAAGCTGTGCACCCCCATCGGTGCACGGCTGTTGGGCGTGGAATTGAGTGAGAGCGTCCTTACCGACATCGGCTACTTTATGGACTAACAGATAATCGGGTGGTCTCTTAAGTTCTCCGGCGCGGTCAGGAGTGTTCTGGAGACGGAATGAAAGTGCTGCGATCTCGATCAGGCGCTCCATTGGATGAGCCGGCAAACTGGAGAAGACGCGCATCAGCGGGTTCTGTCCGGTATGGCAGTAATACGGCCAAGAATTGTGAACCGGGGGGAATCTCCGCATTTCTGTCATGGGATCCGCAGGATCAACCGCATTGAAACGTGCAGGTTTTCAATGAATAAGTACTAGTGGACGGCCTAGCCCGGCAGGGTTTCTTCCTTTTGCGGCTTGGTCTGCTTGGCCACGTACATGGCCGCATCCGCGGCGCTCAGCAGGCTGTCGCGGGTGATTCCGTCCGCCGGATAAATGGCGATCCCGATGCTTGCGGTCCCGTGCACCATACAGCCTTCCCAGGTGAAGGGCTGCTTAAAGCAGCACTCCAGGCGCAGCGTAATCTCCTCGACGTCGGCGCGGCCGCGCACGTTGGGCAGAATGACGGCAAACTCGTCGCCGCCCAGCCGTGCCAGGATGTCGCCGGGGCGCAATTGATGCTTCATGCGCAGGGCCACTTCCTGCAGGTAGCGATCTCCGGTTTGGTGCCCGAATTGGTCATTGACCTGTTTGAAATCGTCGAGGTCGATAAAGAGCAGGCCGAAAATGCCGGCCGTCCGCCGCGCAGCCTCAATCGCGGTCTCGATTTGCTTTTCGAACGAAAACCGGTTGTGGATGTCGGTGAGCAGGTCGAACTCCGAGCGATGCACGAGATCGGAGTAGAGCCGCGAGGTCTCGATGGCCAGCCTGGCAAGTCCCGCCGCCTGTGCCAGGGACTCGGTTTCAACGGCGTGCGGCTTGGTGTGCAGGCCGAAGGCAGCGCAGATGGTGCCTAGCGCAGGCCCGGAGCGGGAGGGAATCGGCTCCTCGACGACGCGCAGTCCAGCCCGTGAGTTCTCTGAAAGGAAATTGCCCAGCATGGCGCCGTCCTTCACCTGAATCCAGCACCGCGCCCCGGCCAGTCGCGCCGAAACCAGTTCGTTGATGCTCTCCAGAATCTCCGCCAGCGGCCGGGAGTTGTTGATGTCTTCAAGAATCTTCCCGCGCCGGCGCTCGAAGTAGGCCATGGCGGCGTTGTGGAGGCGGGCCTGACGCTCAGTCCATATCACCCGGAGGCCGATGATGAAGATGACCCCGAGCAGGATCTCGACCAGCCGGGTGAGGTTGTGCACATTCAGCCAGGAAGGCTCTGCCACCACTTCAATGTCGTTGAAGGAACGCAACAGGACATCGAAGTCAGCCGGGCCCTCAAACGGATTAGCGCCATACGACACAGATGCGATGCCGGTGATGCGAACCGTGGCGCCCAGCGGAACCTGCTTCATGGGCGGTAGCTCGAAACCCAGATTCTCGTCGATATGCCGGTAGACAACCGAGAAAAGAGTGCCGTCGGCGGTGAGCAGATACTTATCCTGATACTTTTCCCGGCCCTCCTTGACTACCTGGCCTTCAATCGAAATCAGGTTGAACGCATTCGTGCCTGAATAGAGCGCGTCCGACCGGATTCTATGCGGCGCAATGGGCGATTGCTGGTGGCTGTCTTCGACCTCGGCGGCGGTGAGGATAACCACTCCATTGCGGGCGGCGGGGTAGCCCAGTGCGGCTGCCCGGTCGCCGATGTTGTGTGGCTGTTGATCCTTGGTCTCGATCCACAGGCTCCTGGCGTCGTTCTGCAGCACCACCGCCGCACCGGGAATGTAGTAAGTGATCGTTCCCTCCACCCGCACCCGCTCAGAAAAGTCGCGAACATAAAAGTGCGCAAGGAGGTGGTCCATGGAGGTGACGGGGAGCGCGTCAGGGCCGCTGGGCGCCTCTTTGAGAATCTTCACGTCCGAGAGCGCAGGTACCTTCAGAATGGCTCCGGTCAACTGCTTTTTACCATCGAAGATTGCACCCGCGGAACCGGTCACTTCGACTTCGGCGCCAGGCAGTTTCCCCAGCATGCTGCCGTCGGTGCTGTTGATGATCGCGTTGATGGGTCCACCATCGATCGACAGCTCCAGGTAAATGTTTGGCACGTTCCCGTATGTGACCAGGTCGGCGCTTCTCACCTTACCGCGCACCTTTACCCGCACGCAGTCGAAGTCGGAGCGAACCAGTTGCGTGTAGCTGGCGGGCAAAGGGGCCGGCACCGCTTGGTGGCCGACGACAGTAACGCTCTCGGCCACGATATCGGGGCGAAAGCCGGCAGCGGTCTTTCCGCGCACCAGAATGCGGTCGCCGGGCACCAGCGTCAGGTTTTCCGGCGCTTCAACATAGATGGCTAAACCGTGGTCCTGAACGAAAAGGCCGCTGCTGCCCTTGATGTAGTAAGTGACTGTGGCCTCGAAGGCGGCTGGAGCAGACCTGGCTGCCTCCTCGTTGGTCAGGGAGTGAAGCGCGGCCAGGGACGTAATTGTGCCAGGCGGAGCGGGAAGAGCAAACGCGGACGATGCGGCAACCGTCGCCATACCAAGGATGCGGCCACAGAACAGGAACCACGCCAGAATTCGCGCACCGGGTTGCCGGGTTCCTTGCCGGTCGATCACTCTCTGTTCCTCAATTTCCCCAAACGGCTGCCGCAATGTCAACGCAAATCGGTACCGTCGTCAAAAACCGCTGCGCCCCCGGTGCGGATGCAGGCAACCGCGGCGAACCCATCCGCTGGAATCGCTTTGCGCGCACGGCCGCCGGGCAGCGAGCCTGCGGCACGCCGGGCCGTGAAATGCGTGTTTGCCCAAACAGGGGTTATCCTCACTTCTGAAGCTCCTTCTACATATTATCGGCAGTTTGTCCCCTCCACTACAGGTCATATTCTTGTGAGGCTTGCCACCCGAGAATCACTCGGAATTTTGAGTCTTGAACGGTTTGTGGGCAAGCCGGACCTTTGACAAGTGTTCGCCTGGGAAGGAGTCCGAGCGACGGCGCATGTGAACTGGCTCACTCCTACTTCCGGTTGGGCGGTTACACGCCCGGAACCCACAATATGCGATTCGGTTGGCCAGCTCTGCCGTCGGCCGCTCAGTTTGCCGCTAGCGGCAACAACTCCGCCGTCGCAACATCGCCGAGAGCCCGTTCCATCAAGTATCCAACGCCAGCGTTGCACCTGGGTGCTGCGCATGCTTTACCCGCCCTCCCATCTTCACAAGCCGCAGTTCAGGTTCGGAATCAACTTGCAAATCACGCGGTGAAGGGATAAAGATGCGCTCGTTCCAACTGTTTACCCCCTTGGGCGCCAACGGGTACCCGGCCAGGCGGTCTCGCCGCATCAAGAGTTCGGAACGCTGCATGGCAAGGCCCGACGCAATCAACCATTTTCAAAAGCTGACTAGGCACTTGAACTGACATGAGGTGTGCTGTGAAAACAGGGCGAAACAAGATCCTTGCCAAGGCCGTGGTTTGCGCCTTGCTCGTGACAGCCGCAACAACGCCGGCGGTCGCTTCCATCCCAACCCAATCCGATGCGGTCTGGATCGGCATTGCCGTAGGCGCCATAGGCGCGGGAATCGGGATCGGCATCTACTACGCCGTTCACCATAACCACCACCTGACCGGCTGCGCGGTCTCCCGGGCGAACGGCCTCGAGCTTGAGAACAAGGGCGATCAGCAAAGGTATCTTCTTGTGGGAGCGGTTAATGCAATCAAGCCCGGAGAGCGCATCCGCGTTTCCGGAAAGAGAGTCAAGAAAATGGCCGGACCAACGCCCCAGTTTCTTGTGGAGCAACTGTCGAAGGACTTCGGTCCTTGCCCTGCAAAACCCCTGATGCCTTAGGCGAATGGTTGGCTGGCCATCAAGGCGCCGTGCCGCCTCACGTCGAACGCAGCGCAAACATCAGAGCCCACAACGCAGAGATCCCGACCCGCACAAAAGTGAGGCGAACATAATCAAGGGATCGGCCAAAACCTGCATCGTAGTTTTTTCCCTGGAGCTATCTCATGTAGCAGCGAAAAGCCAGCAGGCGGCACCAAACTTGGTTCTGCTCAACGGAAAGATCTTTACCAGCGATACTGCGCATCCGTATGTGCAAACTCTCGCGATTCGTGGGGAGCGCATCACGGCGACCGGGGACTCTGCGAAAATCAGGACCCTGGCCGGACCTCACACGAAACAGATGCACCTCGGCGGACGAACAGTGGTTCCCGGTATCAACGACGCACATAACCACCTCACAATCTCTCCTCCCAATCGCATTGACCTGGAGCTCAAGAGCCCGGATCCGGACTGGCCTGAAGCGAAGTCCGCGATTGAAGCCGCCGTGCTGAAGGCGCCGAAGAGGACATTCATCTTCGGTGCCATAGCCTTCAAGGTTTTCCGCGATCTTGCAGTGAATCGGGATACCCTAAACCAGGTGGCTTCCAACAATCCGGTCATTCTGTATACCTTTGCCAGCCATACCTACATCGTGAACAGTTCAGCGCTGGCGCGAATTGGAATTCGTGAGGATCAACCTGATCCGCTTGGCGGACGCTACGAAAGGTCACCTGACGGCAGGCTCACCGGGGTCATTCGGGAGTATGCGTTGGAACAAGCGTGGCGCAACCTTTCCGACCAGACAACCGAGGCGGACGCTCTTCGAGAGTTGCGCGAGACCTTATTCTCGAGAGCGCCAGAACTGTCTCCAGCTTACTGTCAGATTCACTGTCATTCGAGCCTCAAAATGGCTCAAAGCTGACTAAATCATCAGTTCGCCTGGCTGGCTCTGCTTCGCAAAACGGCGCGGCAGATCGCTCGAGTGAGTTCAGTACTGGGAACCGACAGGCTCCTTCGCTGCCATCAACCACGTACGGGATTATGTCCTTCGTCCGGAGCCTGAAACCGCATCACCGAGCCGCGCCGAATCAACTCTGTCTCCAAGACGAACTCCTTCGGGTCCTCCGCTAACCCAGCGATTCGCTGAAGCAGGCGTTCCGCGGCAGTGACGCCCAAGGCGTAGACCGGCTGTTGCACGGTCGTCAACGGCGGATGCAACACTTCGTCGATCTCAAGGTTATCGAAGCCGACGATGGAGACATCCTCTGGGCAGCGGAGACCAAGCTCGCGCACAGCCATCATGGCTCCCATAGCCATCAAGTCATTGGCAGCGAAGATCGCCGTGGGCCGTGTGGGCGGCCGGAGCAGGCAAAGCGCCGCTTCGAGGCCGCTGGCGCGATCGAACCTCCCTGTCTGCAGGTAGGCCTGAGGCAGCGGAATCCCGGCTTCTTTCAACGCGCGCCGGAAACCCTGCAACCGTTGCCGCGCATTGGCCAGATGCGCCGGCCCTCCAATGACTGCAATGCGGCGGTGTCCGTGATCGATAAGATGGAGCGTGGCGGCGTAGGCTCCGCTCTCGTTGCCCGCATAGACCGTGTCGCATTTCCATCCCTGCGGCTTGCGGTCGATGCACACGGTGGGGGTGGGCCGGCCATTGCGCATGGGCTGCTCACGCAACTGGCTGTCGACGGCGGGAATCAAGAGCAAGCCGGCCGGAAGATACGACTGCAACTCGGTCAGATAGGATGCTTCCTTCTTGCGATCGTTGTCGCTGTTGCAGAGAACCAGCCGGTATCCATGCGCGTAGGCTACATCCTCTGCTGCTCGCACCATCGCCGGAAAGAAGGGATTGGTAATGTCGGGAATAATCATCCCGATCATGTTGGTGTAGTCGCGCCGCAACCCTCTCGCCAATTGACTCCGCTGGTAACCGAGGGCCTTGATTGCATCGAGCACCCGCTGCCGTGAAACCTCACGCACGGAAACAGTCCCATTGATCACATTGGACACCGTGCCAATGGAGACTTTGGCGCGCTTGGCGATATCGTGCATGTTCACGCGGCCATTCATCTTACCCAATTTGTCCCCAATCCTACGGAAGACCCAATGTGCCCCCCGAGATAGTTAAACAGCCCCTCATCTACCGTACAACCACATTGCAATCTACCCAAGCCGAGACGAACGACGGAAAAGGCACGATGTTATTGGTCTCCACCTTGAGCTTGAGTACCATGATGGAAGCACCGCCGGGCGCACGCTGCTGCAGAGAATTGAGACAGGCAGCCGTCACGGGTCAGTGAAAGCTTTCATTCGAAGACAGCATATTCTTCCAACACCGTGATTGTCAAAATGCAGAACGCCCCTTTGATGATGACCCGCCGACCGCTGCCGTGAACGCTATCATCGTCCGCGTATCGCAGAATCAGATGGACATTTCCGCAGGCGCATTCGGCTGAATCGCGATGCTCCAGTTATAAGTTTTCGTCCCGGTTGCGGAACTTAGCACAAGCTTCTCGACGGGTAACTCGCCTTCTATGACGCGAATACGAAGCAAGCCAGCGTCAAGCGTGATGCTGCCAGACGCAAGGGCTGTGGAGAAGAACGTCTTGAAGGGCCGGATGTTGAGCTGGGGCCCAAACCACAGTGTTCGCTGCACGGCTGAGTAACGAAAGCCTGCAAGGGCGCCGAGCAGCGAATAACTCGCCATGGCGCGCGCATAATAGTTGCCGCACTCGTATTCATTCCACGGGTTGCGGGTGCGTCCGTCGTAGCGGCTGCGCAGGGCTTTGACAATCGTCAAACCTTCCTTGACGAAGCCCTCATCGATGAGATGAGAAGCTACCTGGTATTCGATGCCGGTCCACACTTCGTCGGAGTAAACAAAGGGCAAAGTTGGCTTTCCGCCGCGCGGCCAACTGCACAGCAGAAGGCCGGGCTCGTGTCCCATGGCGTAGCCGGGGCGCTGTGCATTGGCATGCAGGCTGAGGTCGGTCTTGAAGTTATGCTGAAAGATAGCCTGCAATGTCTTGCGGATGTTATCGCGGATAAGTTGGGTCTCAATGCCGTAGGACTGCGCCATCCACGCGCCGATAACTCCGTCGGAAAGGCACCCGCTTCCATATTGGTATTTCGGACCTTCTCGCTTCAGGAGTTGCTGCATCTCGCTGCTCTGATCGTCAACGTGGGCCACGCTGTCAGCGAAAGACGCGTTGCGCAGGCCTAGATACTCGACCTTCTGCTGATAGTACTCGCCATTGAAGAGCTGCTCGTCCATGAAGCGCGAAGAACGCTCGGCCAGTTCGGAGTAGAACCGCGCATCCGATGGCTGGCCAACGGCCTGCGCCATCTGCGCCATCGCCGAGAGCGCGCCCAGATAGATGCTCGTGCACATTCCATCCGCGCCCCAGAATTCAATATCGTAGGTGTTGTGGTGAGGCTCAAACAAGCCTCCCTTGTGATCCGGATCCCAGGTGCGGATACAATAGTCAAGGCTGCGCTTGGCCAGGGGATACAACTTAGCGAGCCATGTGGTGTCTCCCGAAATCTGCCAGTCGCGATAGAGCTTCATGATTCCGCCTAACTGTCCGTCGGCGGCAGCGTACCAGCTATGATCGACAGGACCGACGGGCAGAGCGCTGCGAAAGTTGATGTGCCCGTTTTCGTCCATGGACCGGACCAGTTCCAACTCGCGCAGAGTCCGCTCCAACTGCGGGTAGAGGTGGGGAAACGCCTGGGCATAGTTCCACACGTGCGTGCAGGAGCCATCGCAGCAACCGCCATCTGGGAAGCAACCTTCCCATCCCCACATCTGCCCGTTTTCCAGGCGCAACACGGTGGGAGATTTGAGAATGGCGAGATTTGCTGAAACAGCATCGAGGACATACGGCGGAAGCGTTGAAGCAAAGAGCGCATCCTTGAACGCGGCTGTGCGGGTACGCAGCGAGGAATATTCTTTCTCCACATAGAGAGCCACTTCGCGCGCATCTTTCCAGAGCGACGCATAGTACGGACGCCAGAGCGGCTGCAACCCGTCCGGCACGGTGCGGCACCCAACATCTCCCTGGATTTGTGGAGCGTTGGGAATCGGAGGCCCGGCGCTGACATAACTGTTGGGAAAGTACCAGGTAATGAGAATTGGATAAGTTCGGGACGCACCGGGCGACAGCTTTCCTTCCAGCAGAATCGATGCGCCATTCCGGCCCTCGGTGTCGACATTGTTGGATCCTTCATTGGCCGTGAAGTTACCCGTGGCGACCTCGCGCCACAGCGCCGACAAGGAATCAAACTCCCATCCCGGGCTGCGCAGCCACATTCCCTTGATGCGCGGAGACTCGCCAATCACAGTGAGGCATGCGCTTCCATACGCTTCAGCGTTGGAGTCTTCCCTGTTATGCATGAAAACGCCCTTGCCAGGGAGCACCGTATTGAGGCTTAGAGCCTGCTCCGGTTTGCAACCCGGAGCCAGGTGCGAGAGATGATAGGAAAATTCATACTCAACCGATCGAGGCGAAGCATTGTGGAGCGTGTATTCCAGAAGGACGCAAGGAATTCCGGAGTTCTTATCGTCCAGGGGGATGAAAGGATTCCAGGCATGGAGAGTTACCTCGAGGGGAATATCCGAGTCAGTGAACTGCACATCTCCGAAGGGGTACTCTCCCTTGAACACGGATTTTCCAAAGCGCGGAAACCCCTCGAAGCCGCCGCGCCGCATTCCCTGCCCCTGGAGACCCTGATCGAAGATTTTGAAAACCGGAAAGGGTCCTTCAACGAGTTTGGTGGCGCCGGAAGCTCCTTTGATATGCAAAACAGCAAAGGCCGCCTCGGAAGAGTTGGAAGTGAAGCCGGCAGGCAAAGCGCCCGTCTCAGGGCGGCAACGAATGGAGAAATCCTGCAACCCGCCGTAGCCGTTCAAACAGATGCAGCCGGCGCCAATTCCTCCCAATGGCATAGCGACCTGGGTGGCCTGGTCCCCGCTGAAGGTGGGCTGCGGCCCATGATTGAAGAGGTCCGCCGCAGAGTAGGGGTTCACCTGATCCGGCGAATCAGGCGAGGCGTCGGGCGGCAACGGATTCGTCTGCCCCATGGCGGTCGCAGCTGCGGCGGCCAGTGCTGACGAGGAACCTGCAATCAGGAACTCCCTGCGGCTTTGCTTCTTCGAAAACGGCATGGGTCCTCCGGAGACCGATGGAGTCGACGTTGCGATGACCCAACAATGATAACCTCCGTCCGGATGCACTTGATCTGCTGGCCTGTTGCTGGGGTCGAAACCCCTACCTCCAAGGAAATGACACCTCGGACGATGCCATCAAGAGTACGCAAATTGTGAAGCCGTTTTGATTTCGGCGGCGCGCCCCGTTTCAAAGCCCAAATGAGCGGCACTGAACCGACGCAACTGCTACGAAGATCTTCCGCAAGCCGGAGTGCCGTCTCTGGAAAATGGCCCATGCGGCGCACCTGGGCGAGAAAATGAGCAAAGGGCGCAATTCAGTCGGAACAATGTGCCGCGCGCAATCGTATTTGCCTACAAAGGGCGGCCAAGATGACGAAGGATTTGAGAATTGCGTTACGGCAATTGAGGAAGTCGCCAGGATTTGCGCTCACGGCGGTCCTGACGCTGGCGCTGGGGATTGGGGCGAATGCGGTGGTGTTCAGCGTGCTGAACGCTGTGGTGCTGCGGCCGGTGAATGTGCCGCAGGCTCAAAACCTCTACATGGTGCAGCGCTTCCAGTATGCCTCGCAATCTTATCTCGATTATTTGGATCTCCGGGATCGGAATCGGACATTTGAAAGTCTGGTGACGTTCGACATTATCGGTCCGGTGGGCGTGGATACCGGCGGGAATGCCTCGACTGCATGGCCGTACCTGGCAAGTGGGAACTACTTTGACGCGCTTGGTATTCAGCCGTATCTGGGGCGGTTTTTTCATGCCGCCGACGAGCACGGGATGAACAGCGCGCCGTATGTGGTGCTGAGCTACGCATACTGGCGTGGCCATTTTCATGGCGATGCGGGCATGGTGGGGCGGACGGTCGAGATCAACAAGCACCAGTTCGCCATCATTGGCGTGGCGCCTCCGTCGTTTCGGGGGACGGAGCTATTTTTTGTGCCGGCGCTTTGGATTCCGATGGTCGAGCAGCCGACCATCCAAGGCGTCAACGAATTGCAGTACCGCGGCAACCACTCTGAGTTCGTGGTGGGACGGCTCAAACCGGGGGTGACAGCGGCGCAAGGGGCCGCGGACCTGAATGGTCTTGCGGCATGGCTGGCCAAGACCTATCCAGGAGATGATGAGGGCGTGAAGTTCACGCTGGCTCATCCTGGGCTGATGGGGGACATGCTGGCGAGGCCGGCGCGCGCGTTCATGGCGGGCCTGATGCTGCTAGCGGGGCTGATCCTGCTGGCTGCGTGCGCGAACCTGGGTAGCCTGTTTGCGGCACGAGCGGCGGATCGCGCCAAGGAGACAGCGCTGCGGCTGGCGCTGGGATCACGGCGCGGGCTGATCCTGCGGCAGATGCTGACAGAGGCTGTACTGGTATCGCTGGCGGGAGGAGCGCTGGGCCTGGCAGGCGGAGTAGTGGTTCTGCACGTGCTGAGTGCGTGGCAGCCGATTCCGAATATTCCCATCAACGTGCCAGTGAACCCGGACGCAGGCACCTATATAGTGGCGCTTGTGCTGGCGCTGGGCAGCGGCTTGCTGTTCGGGATGGTGCCGGTGCGGCAGGTGATGCGGGCCGATCCGTGGCAGGTGATTCGCACCGGTGCGGCAGGTGTTGGCGGGCTGCGGCGACTCACGATGCGCGACGTTCTGCTGGCAGTGCAGATCGCGATTTGCGCGGTGCTGGTGACGTCTTCGCTGGTGGCTGTGCGTGGGCTGGCGCGATCGATGCGCAGCAATTTCGGTTTTGATCCGCAGAACGTAATGCTGGTGAGTAGCGACCTGCATATGGCGGGCTACACCGATGAACGAATGGCGCAGATGCAGCGGCGCATGCTGGATGCGGCAGAGGCCATTCCGGGCGTGACGGCTGTGGGCTATGCGGACAACCTTCCGCTCAGCCTGAGCAACGGCGACTCGTACGTTTACACCGACAGCACCACCGATTACCGTCCGACCAATGAGGCTGCGGACGCCATGAACTACAACATCTCGCCCGGCTACCTGGAAGCCGCGAACACCAGATTACTGGCGGGAAGAAACCTGGCCCTAAGTGACGACAACAAGGCACCAAAGGTGGCCCTCGTCAACCGGGAATTTGCGGTTAAAGTCTTCGGGTCGGTGAGCAAGGCGATCGGCGGGCATTTCAAGTATTGGGGCGGAACGCGGGCGGAAGTGGTGGGCGTGGTGGAAGACGGGAAATACCGGACGCTGACAGAGGATCAGCAGCCCGCGATGTTCTTTTCGTTTCTGCAGCAGCCGGAGAGCGGCACCTGGCTGCTGGTGCGGTCGAGGCGCGATCCGGAAGAGATTGCCAAGGCGCTCGACCAGCGACTGCATGGGCTGGATGCTGGGCTGCCTTTCACTCTTGGGACGTGGAACCAGGAAATGGGTTCGGCGCTGTTTGCCGCACGGGTAGCCACGGTGGCTCTGGGCGTGCTGGGGCTGCTGGGCGCGATGCTGGCGGTGACGGGAATCTTCGGCATGGCGTCGTACACCGTGAGCAAACGGCTGCGCGAGTTGGGGATTCGCATGGCACTGGGGGCACAACGGAAACAGGTGCTGCGCGCAGCGCTGGGGCGGGCATTCGTGTTGCTGTCAGTTGGCTCGGCGGCGGGATTGGTGCTGGGCATTCTGGCGGCGAAGGTGCTGTCGTACATCGTGTACCAGGCGGGGCCGAAGGATCCGATGGTGTTGGGCGGGGTGGTGCTGACGATGTTGGCGCTGGGGTTGGTAGCTGCGTGGATCCCAGCGCAAAGGGCGCTGGCGGTCGATCCGATGATCCTGCTGCGGGAGGAGTGAAAGAGGAGGGCCAGGAACCATAAGTAGACCGAGCGCACTTCAAACAGCCATCGTCTGAGGTTCGGGGGAAAGGAAGACGGTTAGTTACTGTAGGCGATTGCCTCCGGGACAAGTTTTTCAAGAAGTGCGGTGAATGTAGCAGCTCCTGTCGGATTCAGGTGAAAGCAATCGCGGAAATTGTCAGGATCGCTTCGCAGGCTGGCGTACTCTGGGCCGTCAAAATCAATCACCGGCGCCGGCGGCAACGCGCGGCGAATCGTATCCAGGTAAGCCGCGTAACTGGCGCGATTGACCTCATAGAGCGGCTCGTAGAGGGGTGGAACAACATAGACGATCCTGGCTCCGCGGTCACGGACCGCTTGAACCATGCTGCGGAAGTCTTCCAGCGCTACGGGGTCGATTGCGAAGTTCGAAGGTGGAAGAGCATGTACGTCGATTTCTCCGTGGCCTTCAAACAGAGCCATACCGTTCGGAGCAGCATCGCTCTTCTCGAATGGCACGTGCATCGCCTTCAGTGCATATGCCACCTCGTGGACAAGAACATGGATGCTCCCGATTGCCTCGGAGGTCTTGACAGTGTCCAGCCCATCTTTCAATTCGTGGCTTGAGGTCATCGAACTGACTAGAACGAAAATGGCTAGTTTGAAATGTCCTCTGTCCAATGCCTGGCTTACAAGCATCCGCTCTTCCGCGGCATTTCCACCGGCCAGCGATTCGTTATAGACCGTAGCCCCGGCGAGGGTGGATAACTTCCAGTTATCGAGGGATGACGGGCCCACAACCAGCCCGTCAAAATTCGACGGGACATAGCGCTTGTTCATCAGAAATTTCGCCTTGCCCTCGGAGAAGTAGATGGACAGTTTGCGCCCGCGAGGGTCGCGTAAAACGCCATACGGGTCGATTGCATAACCCACGCTGGCCACCAAGCCAACGATGGCCACCAGCGAACCAATTGTCAGAAATATCCAGTGACGGCCAGTCATCGGCTATCCTCAAAATGCGAAATATACGAAAGGTTTTGCGACGCTAGAGTTGAGATACAAAAAAGCGATCAACGTGCAAGCCGCCGTGGCAGCATAGTTGAACCATGTGGGGTGGAATTCGCGCGCAAGTTGATCGGTCGATTTCCCACAAAATGCGGCCACTATGCCCGCAACTTGGGAAAGCAACAAGACGAACGCCATCAGGCCTGCGCCATTCATCTTGCGAAGATTGTCGTATCCCACAGGATGATTCCAGTTGAACATCCGGGGAAGGTAAAGCAGCGCGGTGTGGAGATCGGGCGAGCGGAAGAAAACGAAAGCGATGTCGATCAGCGCGAACGTGAGCAACCAACCGACCGGGTCAGGCAAAGCCGGCATCTTTTTCTTTTTCCAGTATTGATTGATGGCAAGGCCCGTCCCATGGATAGCACCGAAGATCACGAATGTCCATGAGGGGCCGTGCCAAAGGCCAGCAATCGTCATGGCAAGCAAAGTTGCGACAGCCGACGTGGCAAGAGTAACCCGTCTTAAAGACCTGAGGATGGGAGTGTAGATGTAGGTAGTGATGAAAGCCGTTAGGGAAATGTGCCAGCGCTTCCAGAACTCCGTCATCGACTGCGCTCTCAGCGGCGCATCGAAGTTGCGCGGGATCTCAATGCCGAAGAACAGGGCGGTTGCGATCGCCATATCCGAGTAGCCGCTGAAGTCGAAATAGAGTTGAAACGCGTAAGCGCTGACGAAACACCAGGCTTCAAGGGCCGACAAATTTGCGATATTGTTGAAGCCGTAGTCGGCTGCAATTGAAAACGAGTCTGCCAACACGACTTTTTTGGCCAACCCCATGGAAAAGAGATAGACGCCCCGGGCAATAGCATCCGCGCTGGGCCCGATGGCGGCATTCAGCACGGTGAACTGGTGCACTATGCGCTTCGCTCGGCTGATCGGCCCGGAGATGACATAGGGGAAGAACGAAACAAAAGTAGCATGATCGAATAAGCCGCTGGGCGGCATCAACGCCTCGTAGCAGTCCACCAGATACATGATTTGAGTGAGTGTAAAGAAACTGATCCCCAACGGAAAGGCGAGATCAGGCGCCATAACATGATGGTGAACAAAGTAGGGAATATTGCCAATGAAGAAATTGACATACTTGAAGGTACACAAGAATCCGATATTCAACGCCAGGCCCAGCTGCAGATAGCGCTTGCGTTCCCGGGGCGAGGCGGCGGCAATCCAGCGCGCCAATTGCCAATTAACCACAATAGAACCGAACAGGTAAGCCAAGTGCGCCGGCTTCGACCAGCCGTAAAACAAAACGGACGCCACCAGGATGCAGATCTGCGCGGCCTTACCGAAAGGAAGTCTGCGCGCCAACTGGCAGGCGGCGAAGACAATGGGCAGAAAGAGCAAGATAAAACTGAAGGAGTTGAAGATCAAAACGTTCGCTCCGTGAATCAGTCAAAGATCAATGCTCAAGGCGGGACTCGCGCCGGTTGGCCTCCTCGTTATCGCATGCGCTGCCAATAATAGCAATTCGAGTCAACTCGGCGCATGGGGTCCTCGACCCCCCGTTCATGCCGGAATTCGTCCACTGCCTTCCGACAATAGGTCCACGAGTCCTCGCCGTAATCGTCAACTATGATGTATCCTCCGACAGACACTTTGTCGAAGAGGTTGACGAGGCTATCCATTGTCGATTCGTAATAGTCGCCATCCAGCCGCAAGATCGAGATTGCCTTGATTGGAGCACCCGGCAACGTATCCTTGAACCACCCTTTCAGGAATCGTACCTGCTCGTCCAGCAGCCCATACGCTATGAAATTTCGCTGCACTTCCTCTAGGCTAACCGCGAAATGCTCGTACACTTCGTTCATCACTTTGCCGTTATGAGCCTTTGCTTCCAAAGGAAATCTTTCTGCATCCGGCTCAGGGAGGCCTTCGAAGGAGTCGGCAACCCATACAGTCCGGTCCGATACCCCGTAAGCTTTCAGTAGTGCCCGCATAAAGATGGTGGCTCCGCCGCGCCAAACGCCCGTTTCGATCATATCTCCAGGTATATGTCCGGTCAGCACGTCAACCATGCATAACTCGAGGTTTTCGAATCGGACCACCGGACACATTGAAATCGCGGCCCCCTTTATGTAATGACGGATAAAACCCTGAACGTAACGCGTTTGGACATCGTCTTCGACATCGGGTTCAGCAGCGAAGAGCGTATTCGTGAGAGATGCCTTCAATAGATCGAGATAAAGCTGTATGGCGACAGACGGGCTTCCTGGTTCGCTTGCAAGAGCGATGCTCCGTCGCTCGTTATGGTTCAGCGGATTGCTCATATTCTCCTTCTCCCACGGCTACAGCGGAACCAGAGTCGATGTATCCTGCAGCACACGCACTCAAGTCGACGCGGCCATCAGCGAGCTGCGTCCCTGAAATGGACTCAAAAGAAAACTATTGCTTTGGTGCCTCTCCGCAGACGTTCTTGATGTCATGCTGTTTTCGCGTCTATCTTCTTCCGCATCAGGTCAAGCATGTCGCCCACATCCTTCAAGTCTTCCAGCTCTCCCAGGGCAAACTTGATCTTGAATCTCATTGCCAGCGCGGTAACAAGATTGATGTGGGCGAGCGAGTCCCAGTCGTCGATGGTGGAAGCGTTGGACTCGCGAGTTACGACCAGCTCCGGCTGGTCGAATACGGCGCGGAAGACTTCTTGCACCTCGGGCAGCAAGCTATCCATTGACGGGCTCCAGAATTCGGATGTGACGGCTGCGGGCCGAATAGTTAGATAAGTCAAGCGACCACACGGTTGCCCCGGACGCCTCGTTCTTCGATACGAGCGAAAATCCAAGCTTCTGGTAGTGGTCGGCGACCATCCCATTCTTTGCTGTGGGTACATAGTACCCGACAATCGACTCGATGTATCTCGTTTTCGCCTGTTCGACAAGGGCATCGAGCATGGCGATCTCCATCTCACGCTTCAGCACCCGGCAACTCATGAGCCAGAGATCAAGGTGCAACTCGCCACGATCGATCGTTCCCAGAACAACCGAGATTAATCCATTGTCACCGAAGCGATCTGTCAATTTTCCATAAATTCCGATATGTTTCCCATCGCGCGCGGCAGATTCGATTTCGGCTAGAGTATAACGGCGCGTAGTGAGGTTGAACTGGTTGGACTTGTTGGTAAGCTGCGCAATGCGCTTCATGTAAGTGGAGTTGAATGCGCCTATTTCGGCGGTCATCCACAACGAATCAAGATACTCGTCGTAGTTGGCAAACTTTTGTGCGAGATTGGCACGTTGCGCGTTTTGCTCGTAGATTTTGGCGCGGGTTAGGTCCTCTGTGCCCAAAGACAGCTGTTCAAAGTATCGCCCAGCTTCAATGATCGCGGCGTATTTCGTCACATCATTGCCGAGATCGGGGACCGCAATGCCTGGAATCTGCGCCTCGACAAGGGTGCGCTCGGCCGGGTTGTCATCCGCAAAGACAAAGCTGTCGACGCCCAGGTTGAGTTCTTGCGCAATGGCCAGGATATTTTCGTGCTTCGGCTCCCAGTTGGCCTTGAAGGCAGAGAAGTGCTCCAGTTTGAGAATAGAGTCGGGATGCGCGAAGCCCTGCCTGGCTACTTCATCGTCGTTCTTGGAGCAGACGGCCAGCAGAACCCCGCGCGCACGCAACGACAAACAATATTCCTGGAAAGCCGCATAGGATTCGGCGATGGGAGTTTCGCGGCCAATCACAATATTGTCTGGGCCATCGTCGCCGATCACTCCGCCCCACAACGTGTTGTCTAGATCGAGCACCAGTACCTTGCGACTGCGGCCGTAGATGGCGCGCACCAGCGCTGCCAGCGAGCCGGCGATGGCAAAGGTACCTTCCACGGTATTCGCTATCTTGGAGCTGAACCAGCGCACCGGATCGAACCATTGATTCAGACCCACGCGAGCGGAGATGCCGGCCAGATCCTGAACCGTCAACCGCGGATTGGCCGCGGCTTCCAGCGCAAATTCCCGGTTCAGTTCGTTGACAAAGCGCGTGGCTCCGCCGGGGCTGACCGCATCGAGGTTTCCAAGAATGGCGTGGGCGGAAAGTTCAAAGTTGTTCTGCACAACCTGGCAGCCGACCGAATTACTGAGCGATGTCCACATTGCGCGATAACGATTCACCTCGGCTTGAACGAAGCTGGCAAAATCCGCTTCGGCGCAGTTAACAGGCGGAAATCCTTGAATGTTGAACGAGCAGGTGTGGATGTAGACAATGTCCGGCTTAAACGCGGCGATAACTTCCGGTTCAAGCACGGCGTCCTCGTAGTAACGCCCATAAGCCGATTGATAAAACGCCGGACGGAATCCGCTTTTCAATAAGAAGATTTCTAGAAAATCAACCAACTCATTCGTTGTCGTGCCGCCCAGCACGGCAATACGAATGTCTTTGAGATCTGCGCGCATTAACTGCTGCCGCCGCAATCCTCGACGCCGCAGAATGAATTCATCCAATGGAATGGCGTTCAAGTTGAGTGTCTGCATCGAAATCACCGAAATGCCGTATTCGAAAGGGGGCGGTGCCGCCCGCCCAGGCCCCCTGCAGTTGCGATAGCCTGAGCGCGCCTATGCAAATTGTAATATGACTCCAAAGCTCCTGCCAGCTCGAAGCGTGACGATATGCTTCTCAAGAATGAAGGCGCCTTCGAGTTGCGCGACAGCGTGACGCTTTTGTCGTCTCCTGCCCATTTGACTGCAGAGCACCACGGGCTCCGCCGGCTGGGAAACGAATTGAGCTGCGCTTCGATCGGCGCTCCACGTGCATGGAGCGCCTGCCCTTCAAGCGGGGCGTTGAAGTTGGAACCCTTTCTCGCCTCCGGTTCTACTTGCCACATTGCGCAAACGAGCGGTTTTCAAACAAGCCAGCGAGCCGGGCCTTTTCGAGCGCTTTGCATTGCGATAAGGTGAGCGTCACCAGATGCAGCCACGGCTCACTTCTTCTGGATTAAGAGTCCTTTAACTTATACCTTCCAATTACTTCGGCGTGAGGTGGACCTCCTCAGCATATGGCCAGATGGGCCGATGAAGGCAGAGGAAGCCGAAGCGCAGGATGAAAGTCCTCTCCACCATTCTGCGGGCTCTCCTGTCGGAGAAGGCCTTCAATGTCCACATTCACCGCAAGTCGCTCATTTGTCGCTCCGATTCTGGCAGCTGCGATGGCAGCAACAAGCCTTTTGGCCGCACCCGCCTTGGTGCAATATCGCTCCAACGCCGTGGATGGTGAAGTGAGCGGCACGCAGCCGACAGGCACCTTCCAGTTGATTGGGACGTACACTGGAATAGGCGGCTTGCTCGCTTCAGCCGTGGCCCCCGGGCCGACGCCCGGCAGCGAGCGACTTTATGCCACCTACAGCTATTCCGGAAACACTTTTGATGTTCTTTCCATCGATCCTGATACCGGAGATACAACGGTTATTCATAACCCTATCGCTGGAGAGAGTGGCGTTTGGGCCATGACATTGGGTCCGGACGGCAATGTCTATCTAGGCACGCTGCCCCACGCTCACTTTCTCAAACTCGACACGCAGTCGGGGACTTTGGTCGATCTCGGGCGTCCGAGTTCGACGGAAGCCTACATCTGGAGTGTGACTTTTGGCTCGGACAATCGGCTATATGGAGCGACTTATCCAACCTGCAGACTTGTCCGCTACGATCCCGCAACGGGAAAGCTTGCGGACTTGGGGACGATTGATCCAACCCAACAAGATGCACGCTTTGTTGCAGCCAGCAAGGACGGATTGATCTATGTCGGAGTAGGTCCTTCCAATGCCAACTTTGCGGTCTACCAAATCTCCACCGGGCAGCATACGGAGATACTGCCGTCAGCACAGCAAGCGGTTGCATTTGCCAAAGTCTTTGTTGGGATCGACGGCGATGTTTACGGTTCGGTGAATGGGGTCGAATACAAACTTAGCCAATCCGCAGCCACGAAACTTAGTCCGGGAGATGCGGTTCCGGAGGCCCCGGACAATGTGCTTTCCGATGGCCGTACCGTATCCATCGAAGAATCTCTCTCGGCGAGCGGATCAGAGGTCATCACGCTTGTCGTCACAGATCCAACAGCCGGTGCCACGGTCGAGCATCAATTGGCGTATCAAGGCGAGGAAATGCCGCTCATGAGAATCGGATTCGGGCCGAGCGGCGTTCTCTATGGAAGTACCGCCATTCCCGCAAACTTCTTTCAGGTAGATAGGAGCCACAACAGTTTGGAGCAAATTGGCGTTGTCGGCGGGGGCGAAGTTTTTTCCTTTCTGAGCTACGGAAACAGTCTTTTGATGGGAGCCTATTCCGGCCTCGCAACCTTGATGTCGTATCAGCCGGGGATTCCGTTCTCGCAAGCAGTCAAGTCCATGAATCCAGGTTTGGTTAACTTCAAAGGCGATGACGATTCATGGCGCCCGGAGGCCATGATCGATGGGCTCAACGGAAACGTCTATGCCGGTGCTGTTGCCGGCTACGGACTCATTGAGTCTCCACTTATCCAGTGGAACGCTGCAAGCAGATCGGTCCAGCTGTTTGACATCGTCCCCAATCAGAGCGTTGTTTCTCTGGCGACATGGCAGGATTTCATCATTGGCGGAACATCCAGCAGCGGCGGGCCTGGCAGCCATCCAATAAAAGCGGATGCGCAACTGTTTATGTGGAATCCTTCGACACAGGAAGTGGAATTCCAGGTCGCCCCGGTAGCGGGGGCCGCGGCCATTACGGATCTTATCGCAGCGCCGAATGGACTGGTTTACGGCATTGCCGACAACACGCTTTTCGAGTTCAATCCGCAAACGCAACAGGTAATCAACAGTCACATACTGCCATTTTCGAACGTCGTCTACAACAGCGTATCTGCCGACGACGCTGGAAGGATTTGGGGCCTGGCAGAATCGGGAATCTTTGTGGTTGATACCGCCAAATTCAGCACCACAATGATCCCTAGCTCGCCACTTCAGATCACGGGCGGCTTTGCCATGGCCAACGGAATTATCCACTTCATCTCCGGACCGTCCATTTACAGCTACATGATCCCCCTGGCCGCGGCGGCGGTGGCCGTGTCCCCTGCTCAAGCCACGCTTGGTTTGAATACCGCTCTCAATGCAACAGCCACGGTGACTGGCACTGGTGTAGCGCCGACCGGCACGGTGACGATGTCGGTCGGCGGTTACGCCTCACCGGTGGGAACGCTCCTGGGCGGCAGCTACACCTTTACCATTCCTGCCAACAGTCTCAGCGCCGGCCCCAACACCCTGACGGTCAGCTACAGCGGAGACGCAAACTACGCTTCGACCACAGGAACCACCACCGTCACGGTGACAGCACCCACATTTGTGCTGGCGGCCAGCACACCGGCTGCCGTCGCTCCTGGGTCGACTGCGACTTCGACCGTCGCAGTGACGGGGCTCAGCGGCTATGCGGGGAACGTCATACTCACTTGTTCGCTGACCTCTATGCCGTCCGACGCAACAGACCTGCCCACCTGTTCGGTCAGCAACTCGGCTATGACGCTCGATTCCGGCACTACGATCGGGACGGCAACCGTTACAGTGAGTACACCCTCCGCAACCGCTGCGCTGGGGCTGCCTCGGCTTGGCAAGGGTGGAGCATGGTTCGGCACAAATAGCGCTCTGGCCCTAGCGTTCCTCCTATGCCTGGGGATTCCGGCGCGACGGCGTAGTTGGCAGTCGATGGTGGGCATTGCGGTCGTGATAGTGGCACTGGGCTGCCTGGCCGCCTGCAACAGTATTGCTCGCGATCCAGCGTCGCTCACCTCACGCAATCCAGGGGCGATCCCCGGCAGCTACACCTTTACCGTGACCGGAATCGGCACCCCGTCGGTCAGCCCGACGCCCACAACCACGTTTACTGTGATCGTGAAGTAGGTATCCCCTGGGACCGGCGGCGGATCCCTCATTTGGACTAGTCAGAGTTTGAGCCCCGCCTTTCAAGGGCATCCAAGCGGGCCTCGATTTTTGTGCGGCGCTCATGCGTCCAGTGGAAATGGTCCCAAAGATCGCCAATAATCCAAACGACCATGAATCCACCTACCAACCACGGGATTTCCTTGACGGATGGTTCGCCACCAAGAATGAAGTAGCGAAACAGATCCCCGCATCCCCAAATGATCGAGACGATGACGAAGACAAGGACAAAAGCAAGGACACGAGTGCGAAACCCGGGTGATTCGTAACCCATAAATCTTCAGGAACGACAATCTTCGACGAAGAGGCGGGCGATTCGTGAATCGAGCGATCAACTCCTCTTCAGTGCTGTATGCCTTCTCTCCGTATGACTTTCGCTACGGTCATAAGAATAATGGCGAGATCAAACCTGAAAGACCGCCGCTGCAGATACTCGAAATCGAATTCAACCTTGACTGGGATTGGCAATTCGTCCCGCCCATTTATCTGTGCCCAGCCTGTTAGTCCGGGGACCAGCAGGTGAATTCCTTGCTCTGTCCGCAGCGTCACCAGGTCCGTCTGATTGAATAGTGCCGGGCGCGGCCCCACAAAACTCAGGTCGCCCACAAGAATGCTGAATAGCTGAGGCAATTCATCAAGGCTTGTTCGACGCAGAACACTTCCAATAGGAGTCAGATAACTTGCCGGATCCGAAAGGAGGTGAGTGGGGAGTTGGGGAGTATCTATCCGCATACTGCGGAATTTTGGCATGCGGAAAATATGATTGTCTTTCCCCACGCGCTTCGACCAATAGATGGCTGGCCCCCTGGACGTTGCCTTGATCAGCAATCCAAGCGTAACCAGAACTGGCAGCAAGAGCACCAAGAGTATCAAAGCAGCAAGAACATCAAACGCCCGCTTCATCCAGGTCACTGCCAACCTCCCAGCCCTTCATAGTCGGCGAGAATGTAGCGCTGTAACAATTCCCGAGATCTAAACCCCAACCGGCCCGTTTTCTCAGTCCTCACAAGAGGCCCGCAGAGTGTTTAAGTTCCCCTCATTGCCCCGTCGTCCTCTTGAGGAACCACTCCGCGGTACGATCCAAACCCCACTCAAGGGATAATGGCGCACTCCATCCAAGCGTTTCGCTGGTCTTCCGCCTGTCCAGCACGAGGGACGAGCAAAGACGTTGAACCGCCGCCTTCTGTCCCAGCAGGGTTCCCGCCATCTCCAGAGCCGATTTCGGACAACGCAGGATCCGTGGCGAACGATGTAGAGCCGCCGCGATCCTGCGAACCAACTCTGGAGTCGAGATGTCTTCCGGATCGCTGACCACGAAGCGCCTATTTGCTGCGCCTGGATGATCGACGAGAAGACAAAGCAGATCACTCAAGTTGTAAACACTCACCAGGCTTCTGCTGTTATGTAGACTGCCAAACGGCAGCGGAATACGACGAAACACCCAGTTCATAAGTGCAAGGAAATTGCCCCGTACACCAGGACCATATACCAACGGCGGCCTCACAATCGCCCACTCCATGGTTGTTCCGGCTGCAATCTCTTGCAGGCGCTCTTCGGCCTCCCATTTCGATTGTCCATAGGGATCGCAATAGCCAGGCTGATCATCCGCCTGAAATGCCCGTCCTTCCGTTACTTCGCCGTTTACCTTGATTGAACTCAGGTAAATAAACCGCTTGACGCCGCTCCGCGCTGCAATCGATGCTACGTTCTCGGTTCCGCGCACATTCACCACTCGGAATTCAGAAAGTGGATTCTTCGCGGTCTCACGCATGACATGAGCGCGCCCCGCGAGATGGATCACAGCCTCTGCATTGCGAAGAACGGGAGATAGGTCGGCCTCCAGGCCCAAAGAGGATAACCTGAACACTTTTAGAAAACCAGAGTGGTCTCCGAAAACGGCTTCGTCCGCCCGTTCCCTTATGCAAGCGGTCACCTCCCTGCCTGATTCTGCGAGTTTACGGCAGAGATGTTGCCCAATGAAACCATTTGCGCCCGTTACAACAACGCTTTTGCCAATCATAGCCCAGCCTCAGAAGTTATCCCAGGTATAAGCGCGAAGCGCGTGATGGACTTACTTCAGGTTGGCCCGGGCACAGCATTCTGCACTTCATCAATCTCAAACTCAAGACTCGATAAGATCTGTCTCGCGATCACTCGGACCGAGAACATGGTATCCCCTAGTGCGCAAGCGTTTCTACCCATTCGCTCGCGAGTCTCAGGATCAGACGCCAGCAGCAACGCTGTGGCGCGCAATGATTCATCCTCTCCATTCGTGCAAGCGCATCCGGCGCCGGTACGATGCAATAGGCCAATCAAATCATGCCCTTGGCTGACGCTCGCGAGAATCGGCTTTCCGCACAATACATAGCCAAGCAGTTTCCCGGTAAAGTTATGGGATCTCAAACGTCGATCGAGGCTCACCAACCCCACATCACACTCAGATAGACACTCCATGTATTCTTTCTGCGGGATTGGAGGATGTATCCTGACATTTCGGAGGCTTCGGCTTTCAATCTCTGCTGTCAGTCTCTTCACTTCGCTGCCGCTGCCCATCAATAGAAAGAAGATATCTTCGCGGTTTCGCAGACCCGCCGCCAGCCGTACAATATTGTCCAGATCTTGAGCTACACCGATGTTACCACCATAGAAGAAAACAACCTTGCCTTCAAGCCCTAGTCTCTGACGCCAACCGGAAACGCTCGTCGGCTTTTCTCGCGTATCGAGCCAATTGTAAAGTACCTCAACCCGAAGTCCCAGGCCTCGTAACTCTTCGCGAAAATAAGACAGGTCCCCGGGCGCCTCTGCACCGATCATGTTTGCCGCTGCGTACTGGGCCAACTCCTTGCGTTTTAGGTACCGGAATAGCATACCTTCTCGAAGTATGCCCGTATCTACAGCCCATTTAGGGAAAATATCACGGAGTATTAGATATGAGGGACAGCCCCACATGGATTTCAATCGGTTCACCAGATCCCCCCAAAAAATTGTGGGCGAGTAAAAGATGACCAAGTCACACGGATTGTCCTCAAAGAACTTCCGTGCGCCCTGCCACATGGTCCTCGAGAGCCGGCTTTCCCTCCACATTCTGACCACCTTGTTACTACCTCTCATGTCGCCAGTCCGCACCCGCACTACAGTCACGCCATCTTCTTCCGTAATACTGCATGCACCTTCAACACTATTACTGGGCGTGGCAGCGATCACCTGATGACCTTGGCGGACATACTCCAAAGCCAACTCACGCATCATCCGTGCGGCTGATGTCGTGCTAGGGGAATAATAGACAACTACCAACAGGATGCGCATTGTTTGAAGTCGATTCCGGATATGGCCGTTGAGTGAATGAGACGGATGGGGCCAGCATGTCAGCCTGTGAGGTCGATGGCTCTCGTGATGCACTTGCTCTGAGGCAGTTGAAACAACCCTGACCGCGTGTAGGAAATATTCTGCAATCCGTTCGCCTCGCATTTGGCAAGAAGTGGGCGCTTCAGCCGTTGGAGTACTTTCTCCATACAACCCGACGGATATAATCGCTATAGCTCAGAATGATCCTCACGACCTTCTCGGACACATTTGGAATGTTATAATCCTGTACTATTCTGAGTGCCCGATGCTCCCCGGTTGGCTGTGCCTCCAGTACCTTTATCCCATCCAGAACACAGCTCGACTCCAGGCCGGTCATCATCACTGCCCCTTCTTCCATGCCCTCGGGGCGCTCGTGAGCTTCCCGGATGTTCAGGGCCCTGAAGTTGAGGATCGAAGACTCCTCCGTGATTGTGCCGCTGTCCGAAAGAGTTGCCTTTGCGTTCATCATCAAGTGCACGTAATCGGGCAGGCCCATCGCCTTTACCAGGCGGATGTTTCTAGAAAAGCTCACACCGTCTGCATCTATCCTCCTTTGCGTCCGTGGATGCACAGAGACAATAACAGGCAGTTGATAGGTTGAAGCTACGCATTCCAAAACTCTGACCAGGTTTCCAAATTGTCTCGGGGAGTCAATGGTTTCCTCCCGGTGTGCACTCACCACAAAATAGCTGTCTTCGCTCAATCCAAAGCGCGCCAGGGCGTTAGAGTGATCAATCTTGGGCCGATAGTAGGATAGAACCTCGAACATCGGGCTGCCGGTCTTGATCACGCGGTCGGGAGCGATTCCCTCGCGCAGCAAGTATTCACGGGAAATATCGCTGTACGGCAAATTGATATCACTTATATGGTCGACAATCTTCCGGTTGATCTCTTCCGGAACCCGCTCGTCGAAACAGCGATTCCCCGCTTCCATATGGAAGACCGGTATTTTCAAGCGCTTTGCCGCCAGCGCAGCCATGCAACTGTTGGTGTCGCCGAGGATCAGCACCGCATCGGGCTGAACGTCGGCAAGCACTTCGCTGGATCGTGCAATCACGAGCCCGATCGTCTCCGCTGCGCTCTTCCCGGCCGCTTCAAGAAAATGGTCAGGTCGGCGGATCTCGAGATCCTCAAAGAAGATCTGGTTCAATTCGTAGTCATAATTCTGGCCGGTGTGGATCAGCACGTGCTCGGAATAGCGGTCCAACGCTGCGATCACACGCGACAACCGGATGATCTCGGGCCGGGTGCCCACAATCGTTGCTACTTTCATTGGTTCTCCAACGACACCGTCCTGGTGTGAGCCTCGTAACTAACGGGAAGATAGTAGGTATCCGGGCGATTCGGGTCGAACATTTCACTCGACCAGAAAAGAGTCACCATTTCTGTCGCGCCCACGTTTGTGATCGAATGCGTAACTCCTGGCGGAATGTCAATTACTTGATATGTGCTCCCGGTCACAAAATACTCTTCAATGGGCCCCCCTTCAACAGCTCTCATCCGGATCAGGCCGTGCCCTTCCACCACGAAGAATTTCTCGGTCTTGGTGTGATGATAGTGATTTCCACGGGTTACGCCCGGCATCGTTCTCGAAACAAATATCTGCCCAAAGCTTTTCTGCTTGATGAATTCCGCGAGGCTGCCGCGATCGTCTGCCCTGATCTCCAGGTTGTGCTCCAACGCTCCTGGCGGTACATACGATAAGTAGGTTGCATAGAGAGCCCGGTCAAACCATCCTGACATGTCAGGAAGCGTTAGCGTCGTCGCCATCTCATGAAATGCCTGAATTCTTCCGGCAAGATCGCCAAGCTGAATCCGGTAGCTCGGGATCTCAGCCCCCGGCTCGCCTTGCGATTGCACCCCGTCAATCTCTGCCACGAAGGCCGCCGCAACGTCGTCCACGTAGCTCAGTTCCACTTCGCGTGCCGGATCAGAGATTGAAATTGGCAGATCTTTCGCAATGTTATTGCAGAGTGTAGCAGTTACCGAGTTGTAGTTCGGGCGGCACCACTTTCCAAATAGATTCTTCAGGCGGTAGATCCTCACGGAGGCTCCAGACTCAGATGCAAATCGCCGCAATGCATCTTCTGCCCTTGCCTTACTCACTCCGTAGGGATTGTCCAGCGCGGCCTGGATTGAAGAACTGAAGACGATCTTGGGACGACGTTCGTGTTCCCGCAAGACCTGGCAGAGGCGCTCCGTCAGCTCCGCATTCCCCGTCTCAAATTCCTTGGGGTTCTGGGGTCGGTTTTCCCCTGCAAGATGGAAAATGACGTCCGCACCCGTCAGCAGCCTGTTCAGACTTTCGGCAGAATCCTCTCGATCAACAATCGTAATCTCGAAGCCCCGGCGGTCCTGCAGATGAGCCGCCAGATTGCGCCCCAGGAACCCTTTTCCACCAGTGATGAGAATTCGAGTCATACCAGCACCACCTTGCCTTGCAGTGCGTCCTGCACGCACGGCAGTCTTCCCAGCATTTCCATCATCGCATCCACGTCCAGGATCTCTGCATTGTGCGAATTGTAGTCCCTGGCCGCGGAAACCTCTGTCTTTCCTTTGCTGAAAAAGCTCGCGTAGTTCAGATCCCGAGCATCCGCCGCCACCCTATAGTAATCGCCGAGATCCTCCGCCTGCGCCATCTCTTCGCGATTCAAAAGCGTCTCATAGAGCTTCTCGCCGTGCCGTGTACCAATAACTCGAATCTCATCCGGTGCCTTGAATAGCTTCAGCAGGGCCTTGGCCAGGGTACCAATCGTCGCTGACGGTGCCTTCTGAACAAAGATGTCTCCCGGCGCGCCATGTGCGAAGGCATAAAGCACCAAATCCACTGCGCCTTCGATGGTCATCATAAATCGCGTCATATTCGGATCGGTCACGGTCAGCGGCTCCCCGGCTTGAATTTGTTTAAGAAACAAGGGAATCACCGATCCTCGGGATGCCATCACATTTCCATACCGCGTCCCGCAGAACACGGTGGAGCTGCCCCCGAACATCCGCGCCTTGGCAACCATGCACTTCTCCATCAGCGCCTTCGACATCCCCATTGCGTTCACCGGGTACACAGCTTTGTCGGTGCTCAGCACGATCACCCTGCTGACATTGAAAGCAAGCGCAGCCTTCATCACATTTTCGGCACCCAGCGTGTTCGTTTGCACCGCTTCAATGGGAAAGAACTCGCACGACGGAACCTGCTTGAGCGCAGCGGCATGGAATACGAAATCCACGCCGTGCATCGCCTGCAAAACGCTATCGTAGTTCCGGACATCTCCAAGGTAAAACTTTACAGCGGCGTTCTTCAGCCGACTCCTCATGTCATCCTGCTTCTTCTCATCGCGGCTGAATATCCGGATCTCGCCAAAGCCAACCTTTCCGGCCATGTCGACAACGGCATTGCCAAAGGTCCCCGTGCCACCGGTAATCAGCAGGGTCTTTCCGGCAAATATGTTTGAATCCATTCCTCTGGTCATGCTCTCTCCCTGTTCAACCGCTTCAACATGAAAGAAGCTAAGGGGCACATCCGCAGTCTTACTCGAGGTTCGGGCACAATTCCCATCCTCGCCGACAACTTGCTTGGCGGCGTTGAGCAGGCTCGCCTGACCCTGGGAGGGCAGGGGATCAACTGGACCGCAGCAACTCTCTAAATAGCACTATCATCGTCATCGTCTGCAGGCCACCAACACTGTTGCCAGCTCCAGGCACCACGAACTACTCCCACTACGGATAGGTGTGTGAAGTCAGTGCTTTCGTCATGTTAGTTGCAAAGTCGCTATTCCTTAGCCTCCGCGAAGGATGTAGCCTGTTTCCATGCTGGTTCTTCCCTTGTTCGTTCGCGGCCTTTCTTTTTTTAGAAACCTCAGTCGGAATGTGGGATTGTTTTGCCAGTCTGTCCTGGAGTTCTTGCAGTTCGATTCGGGTCTGCAGGTCAGGTGCCTGCCGCATCATCCTCCGAAGCTCTATCGAACTGACAAACACGTGGGTCTTAAGCCTGTTTGTTTGAGCTGCCGCAAGTCCCGATCCGGTTCTCTCTGCGACATGCGTGCCGCCCGTCGGCATTGTAGTCAGGCCCATCATCAGGCGCCGGGAGGCAGTACTGCTTGCTGGATTCAACGCAGAGTTTGCCTGCAACCAGTTCTGCGCACCGGCGTTCATATTCGTTGAACGAACGGACATCCGCGCCTGGGATTCCTTTCCCATTGTCATCTCATTCATGGCGGCTCCCGGCGTCATGGAGTTCGTCAGCATCCCCGGACAATCGTTCGACGTCGCTTGCCTTGTTCCCGATGGCTGCGCATAGACAGGTTTTGAACTGCCTCCGGTGACCGATCCCTTCGCCTCAATCGTGCCAGAACCGCGACTGCCTGGCGTGTCAGGAGTGCTCGATTTGTCTGTATCTCCGAAAGCCTGCATGGAAACAGGTTGCCAGCCAATTCCAGGCTGAAAACAAAGATGCGACGGCACCCCCGGGATGGCGCCCATACTCAGTGAGCCTCTGAGGTTTCCTGTCCCCGCGGATTTGCGTGTGCCCGTTTTGGAAGTGGGCGGATTCCCCCCGAGTACCATCCCGGATGAGGGCACGCCGTCAGAAGGCGCAATCTGCCCAGACTGCGGCGCTGAACTCACCGAGTTCCTGCCTGTTGGTGCATTGCCGGAGGCTTCTTGCGACAGAACTCGCGGAGAGGCTGCAAGGCACGCCAAGAGAGCTGAAATGTACAACTGCCGAAACAGATTCATCAGGATCGTCCAAAGACTGTTGGCTGCCTTTAACCGGTGTTTACGCCTGCAAAACGTCCGCATGACAATTGGACCATACCATCTGCACTGTGAACTCTGGCCGCGATTTCTAACACTCGGCATAACTTACAAAGAGTAAGTGGAAGCATGCAATCACACGACTGCCTGTTCGGCGACATTCTTTCTCATCCCCAACAGGAAGAGACTAGTGGGAATCACCAAAAGATAACATGCCGCAGAGATGAGCATGGTGACATTGATCCCGAACGACATGCTGAACATCACACCGAGTACAGAGGCCAAGACGCCGTTTGCGCCGTTGATGCCCCAAAACCATGGAGTTGGCTGGCTGTCGATCGCCGAGACGAGGCGCATTCCTGTGGGGAATGCGAAGCCTAGCAAAAAGCCCGCAGGCATGATTGCGGCTAGCGATATAGCGACGCGCACCAGGCGTTCACGATTTGTGGTGGCCTCGAAGACCGACGGCAGAATAAATACGATGACCACCAGGTAAGCCACGACGATGCTGCCCCACACCAGCAGTTTCCAGCGCGAGTTCAGTTTGAGCGAATCCGACGTAATACTGCCCAGGCCAGACGCCAATATAAGACTGAACAGGCACACACCCAAGGAATAGATAGGATGACCAAGATACACGCTGAAATACTGCAGCAGCGCAATCTCGGCCAACATAAAGCCCATACCGATGAGCGAAAAGTAAAGGCTGCCGGTTATAGCCAGAGAGCGTGAACATTCGCGCGCCGCGCTCCTGAGCGGGACCAGGATTGTGGCAATCACCGCGACGACGGAGATGAGAAGAATTATCGTGAGCACGGCCGACGCAACCAGATTCCCCGCGGCGGTACCGGCCTGGGCTTCTCTCTTCAACAAACGCCGTACGAGAGTTATCTGGCTCGGGATATCGAACAAACGCAGTTGGTTGAAGAAGAACGGCCTGGAGTCGGTCGGCACCGTGAGATCGAGGTAGGTGGAACCCAGGACCCGGTTCAAGGAAGCGAGGTCGTGGCTCTCGACGGTCTGTCGCAGCAGATCGGAATCCGGCGTACGGTCCGGAGTTATCAGTTCGGTGAATCCGCCGTCGCGCACCGCCTCATGCAGTATGCGCAACTGCTCCACGGTAAATGGCGACTTGGATAACACCAGAGTGGCGATGTTTGTGGCATTGGCGACAAACAGATGGGGGCGGGCATCTGTGATGCCTGCATCCAGCAGAGCGGCAGTCCCCAAACCAACCATGCGTCCAGTCTCATTGACGTTGCCAGGGCTGTACCAGCGGCTCACGGTAAAGATGCCATTTTCGTTGAGGGTTTTCAGGAAGGCTCGCCAGCCCTCGAGAGTATAGAGGCCATTCTCGCTCAAGCTAAACGCACCGGCGCCAGTTGCCGCCCAGGTATCAATCATGCTCATCTGCACCAGATCATATTTTTCATTCGTGGCGGCGAACCAGCTGCGAGCATCGTCCACGTGCAAATGCAGATTTGGCAGAGCCGTTATGTTGGAGAAATCCTTGTAAAATGGATTGCGCGTGAGTAGACGGATGAAGATAGGATTCAGCTCCACACCGGTGATGTCAGTTACCCCGTACAGATGAGCCGTCATGATGTCGCGGCCGCCGCCAACGCCAATTACCGCTGACTTGTGGATTCCGGGAAGCCGATAGGCCATCCCGACCAGGTCGTACTGAAGGAAGTCAATGGAGTCGCGCGTGCCATCATAGTGGAACATGGTGGTCCCGGCTGCTCCATCGATATTTAAATGAACCGTTGGAACGCGCGTGTCCGCCGGCAGCTTGGATGATTGCCCCCACATGGGGGGAAACTCTAGGCTGGGTCGGGACGCCCTGATGCGAGAATAGGAGTTCCATTTTTCGTAAGAGCCAAACTTACCCGATCTATCGATCAAGTCCTTGGTCAGAATTGGGCTGAAACCTACAGGTGAGAGTGCGTTGAATAGGGCTAGAGCCAGCAAGGCGACCGCAACCGTTGCCGGCTGTCGCCACCAGGGCTTTGACCTCAGATGCCGCCTGTCTTCGGGGCTGGCGCTCGCGGCAAATGCCAACGAAGAAAAGCTGGAAATGGCGCCAGCCACGATGACAGCGCTGAAGCCGTCGAGGACATTCAGCAAACCAAGCACCGCTACGCAACCCGTTGCCGCGCCGAGAAGATCCACGCCGTAAACCTGTCCGGTAGGGAACGGGCTGCGCGTCAGCGCCAAACTTACCACCACGCCAGAGAATACGTAGGGCACGGCCATGACGATCAACAACAGTGCCCAGGAGACCACCGTAATAAGCGACAAAGCGAATGAGGTGATGAGGCAAGACTGCAATACGATGGACGCCGGCATGGCCAGCGCAGTAAGAAGCGCGAAATTGGACAGGATTGTGGACAGTTGTTGGGGCTGGAAGCGCTCACGCCAAAGATAGACCCATACAGCGCCGACAGTCATGCCCAGCATGGCTACGCAGATGGCAAAGAAAGCCAAGTGGTACCAAGCAATCACCGACATGATGCGGGTTTGCAGAATCTGAAATAGCAGCGAGGAAAAGGTGATGAGAAAAACACCTGAGAGAAACGGAGTCTTGCGCAAGCCGGGGGAAAGAGTCATTGGGTCTGGAGTCTCCTTTGCGGCAAAGCCTAGGCAAACTGCGCCTTGGTCAGATTGCTGAAGTCGCGACACCCATCGGTAGTCACACCGACTTGAGTGCCGCGGTTTGGTGATGCAAAACCTATAGGTTTGCTATGGCCAGGATTCTCTCGCATCGAGAGACGGGCCTGGAAAAGAAAGGCAACACTACTGATGCTCGTCGGATATTCCCTGCCCCGGCCTCAATATCAAGAGCGCGAACGGTTCCTAAGCCTCGCCTTCGTGGCCAACGGGTACCAGAGATGCATAGAGAGAACGTGCTTGCCTGGCAACGGAATCCCAATCGAAGTGCTCGCGAACAACAGATCTTGCTGATCGGCCCATCTCTGCTAGCGTGTCTTCAGAGGTGCTCATTACTTCAAGCAGCGTGGTCTCAAATGTGCGCTCGTCGGCCGCTACTCTCCAGCCAAACTTGGCGCAGGTCGTCACGGGCAGCGTCCACCCATCCGTAGCCAAAACAGGCTTGCCATATTCCATCGCCTCCAACACAGCGATCGGTAGCCCTTCGCTATGCGAGGGCAGCACGAAAACCGAAGCCGAGCTGAACGCACACGCCTTTTCCCTTCCGAACACCGGCCCAATTAGGCGAACCGACTTTTCGATCCCAAGGTCTTGGATCAGAGCCCGAACCTCGTGGATGTGGCCACGCTCGTCACTCCCTGCTATGACCAATACCCATTCGGGCCGCGTCTTCACATTCTTCGCGAACGCTCTCAGCAGCAACGGCAGGTTCTTTATTCTTGCAACCCGCGAAAGAAACAGCATCACTTTGAAATCCGGAGTCAGATTGTGCCTAGCCCGAAACTCGGCGACCTCCTCTAAGCTGCACTCAACCGCGCGGCTCACCCCACTCGGTATGACTGCTACCCGCCCCTTAAACCCGTGGGCTCGGAACGAGGCTTTCTCTTGCTCGCTAAGCGCACACAGGCACGATGCCTCGGTCAGGTTCCGACGTTCATAAAGGAGCGAAGCGAGCGCCTTCTTCCTTGACGAAATGGCCAGCGCAGGAGGCTGCAGCGAGCCGTGCGGGCTCACCACGAGCGGGCACTGCCATCGCCTCGCGAGCGCTCCCGCGACATAAGACACATACGTCCACATGCCATGCAAATGGACAACCACTCTGCCGTTCTTTTCGATCGTCGACAACCGGCGAGCCAGAAACGGCGAAAACCGCAGGCGCGCGGGCCCCACGACCGATCCGCGAATAAGCCTCTCGCGCGGGAATCTGGTCTCTTCACAAGCTTCGTGTGCATCCTTCTCTTCGTCCACCGAGACAAGGAAAACATTCACCCCGGTGCGTTCAAGCGCGGCAGCCAAATTCAAAGCCGCGTACCCCAGTCCAAAGGACTCGTGCGCGATCGACGCAGCCAGCTCAATGACGGTCATATCGCCAGGCGATACTCGGTTTGTCAAATCCCAATCAGGCATCGCCGTTCAATAGACTCCTCGCGCCGCGGTCTCATGCAAACCCAAGCGATTCACTTTGCGCGCCACTATAAACACAGACACCGGGCGAAGTTTCTGCAATATGTTCTTCGCATCGTACCTCCTTGACCAAAAGGGAAGGCTCGATATCCATCCGTCAACTGCGACAATTGCAGCGGAATTATAGACAAAGTTACCTTTCGGAAGAAATCTGCGCAACTTTGCTGTCAACGAGAACGCGCAGAGCCGTTCGCGGACTATCTCTAGCCCCGCGGTTACAACGATATTGCGAAGTATGTTTGCGGGAATCCCGCGTTCATGTCTCGTGAGGCCTGGGCGCGGAATTCGCCAATCGCCCATTGACACTACCGGCTCTCTCAAAAGAAGGTAGCCTCCCGGCCGAAGGCAGCGTGCGATCTCACTCACCACGCACGTCACATTCGGAATGTGGTGCAATACCCCAAAACATGTGACGAGGTCGAAGGCATCATCGGAAAACGGCATGAACCCGCTGGAAACAGGCTTGACGTATTCGAAGTTCGGATTCAAAAACCCATCCGACGGCTCGAAGATCGTCACCCGCTCTGCCCGATCAAGAACCGGCTGCAGCTCATCACCATACGCGCTCCCAATACCAAGCACGTGCTTGAACGGAGCCGGTGGAAGATGACGGAATCCGTGACGCCAGTTCAGGGCATGATACTCATACCTTCCCGGTTTCCGCTCATCGGCCAGCTTGTAATAACCCTCCTGTTCATCATGAAACCATGCTTCGATCTCATCCTGCGAGAAATCATCTCCATAGAGAGCGCGCCCGTCAGAGTACTCCTCGAAGCGGGACTTCATTCGATTTCCCTCACACGTCTGCCTATTCATGGTCGGCGATGTTCATCCTCCATGAGTAGCGTGTACTCCAGCGGAACTCTGACGCATACATTTGCTCCAACTCGCTTGTCCTCGTGTAGAAGCATGTGCTTGCGCCCACGATGTTCCGTCCCATCCGAGAGGATCACCAAATCGAAGGACTTGTCAGCCTGCGGCAGCCTTTTGCTTGCCGAGGCTTGAGATGGAAAGTCTCTGCTATTCATCCATTCTGCGGCGATAACGCTGATCTCCGCACGCCATTCCTGTGCGGAACTGCTCTTTCCCGGCATCTCCGGCACGACGCCGTCGTCTACAGAACGCGCCACCAGTTTCGACAAGTTGGGCCACCACTGGTGCTCTATGCCGTATCGGGTATATTGCGTGGCGTAGCTGTCCCACACCTGGACTACGAGCCGCTGAGACGGAGTCGGGCTAAAGCTCAGAAAGAAAACACTGTTCCATACTGCGGTGACCGCCATCATTCGCGGTGAGCTGACGGCCAGCAACAGCACCGCCGCCGACAAGAAGTTCAAATATGGCGCGTTCGACATATAACTCAAGGTAAAGAATAAGGATCCTGGCAGAATCCAAAGCAACATCATACGGATGCGCCAGTCTCCCCAGTCGTGAATCACATTCGAAACGGCGACAATCAGTACTGGCCAGAACGCGACCAGGAGAGGGACTCCGTAGCGGACGATATTGGCGATCGATTTAGCGTTCACTCCGGCCGTGATCGACCTGACCTTTACGATCTTCGACATGTAGGCTCCGACGCCCGGCAAGCCTGACACGCTATTACCGTAGGCCAACGCAGTGGGAATAACCCAGGCCAGGCACAGGGCAACACTGACTGCGAGAAAAAGAGCTGCTCTTTTCCTTGGCAACCGGGCTGCAGAGAAATACACGAGCATTGGAAGCAGAAAGGCGCCGTCTGAAGGGCGTAGTCCAGCTCCGGCAGCGAAGAGGAAAGCTGCCAGCCATAACATCCAGCTCGCGTTATCCCGGTCGTAGCGCAGCAACGCATAGAACGTGGCGACCGGGAAAAGAGCCTGGGAAGCGTATGTACTGTGCACCTCGCCCGAAAACCAAATGTAGAAGATGGAGGAATATGCCAGCGCGGCCAGGAATGCGCTCCTTCGCCCGGTGAAGAAGAGTGCCGAGTAGTAGAACACGACCACGGCTGCCACCGAGAAGACAATGTTCATCACCGAGATGGCCGTAATCGGATTGGGAAACAGTCCCGCGATTCGGTTGAACAGCCAATAGCCCGGCGGCTGAATTACGTATACTTTCTCCAGGATCGATCGGATATGGGCTGGGCCATCGGCCCAATAGACCGAGCCGCGGCAGAGCACTCTGCTCACCAACGTAAGTAAGGCAAGCGTCGCCGGCGGCAACAGCTTCAACTGAACGCGATCAGCTGAGGGCAGCGCTTTTCTGTGGGCGTTCGACATCGGCGGTTTCGTCTCAGTCATCGTTTTCGCTCGCGAGGACAAGCGAGAAGCCCCCGCTAAGGTCTTTCGCAACTGCGGCGTTGTTTATCCAGCGCCGATGTTCCGCTAGCCCACCGGAAATCCGGGATACGGCTTCATGAAATGGCTCTGACGCTGGTTGGATTAGACTTGCTGGTAGGGCACCGGAGGATTTACACATGACAACTCTGAAGTGTATCGCGCTCTTTCTTTTCGCGGCTGTCGCCTATGCGGAGCAGCCAGCAGGAACTTTTGAGGTGGTGGGCAGCTATCGCGGCATCGGTGGCCTGCTTGCCACCATAGTAGCGCCTGGGAAGACCCCTGGCAGCGAGCGATTCTATGCAAGCTACGCCTACGGGGGCCATGGCCTCGATGTTTTGTCCATCGATCCGGACACCGGGAATACGGAAGTGTTTCACAGTCCAGTCGCAGGAGAGAGTGCCGCGTGGAGTTTCGCCGTCGGACCGAATGGCAATGTATTTCTTGGCACGCTGCCTGCCGCTCATTTCATGGAGTTGGACGAGAAACGGCGCCAACTCATCGATCTGGGCCGGCCGAGCCCGGCGGAGGTTTACATCTGGGATGTAACATTCGGCTCGGACAACCGGTTGTACGGCGCCACGTTTCCTCGCTGTAAACTTGTCCGCTACGATCCAGCCACAGGGAAACTGGAAGACCTGGGAAGAATGGACCCCACAGAACAATATGGCCGCTTCATCGTCGGCAGCAACGACGGATTTCTCTATATCGGCGTCGGCTCCAGCAAGGCGAACATCGCAGCGTACAACATCCGCACCGGCGAGCATCGGGAGATTTTGCAGGCCGATGCGCAGGTAGCTGCTTTCGCCAAAGTCTTTCGCGGCACGGATGGAAATATCTATGGCACGGTTGGACCTCGCGAATTTCGTCTAACAGGATGGACGGCTACCGAACTGGACCCGGGACATACTATTCTTCCTGCAGCAGCAAATGCACTTCACGATGGACGGATTCTATCCCTTTCCGAAACGATGGGAAGTCTCACGCTAACCGTCACTAACCCGGAAGCCCACACGAAGGTCGAGCAGCCGATATCCTATCAGGGGCAGGAATTGCAGTTGATGAGAATCTGCTTCGGCCCCGATGGCACTCTCTATGGAAGTACCGCGATACCTATGGATCTGGTCAGGGCCGATATCGGCGGACATCGTCTGGAAGAGTTAGGTTACATCGGCGCGGGAGAAGTGTACTCCTTTCTCAGCTACGGCAAGAGCCTGCTGATGGCCGCCTACGGCGCCCCTTCAACCTTGATGTCCTATACGCCAGGGCTGCCCTTCCATCTGCTGGCAAAGTCCGGCAATCCGCGACTGGTTCCTTTCCGGGGTGACATTACTGGGCGGCGTCCGATGGCCATGATCAACGGACCTGATGGAAACGTCTATGTTGGCAGCGTGGCTGGCTACGGCTTGCTTGGTGCGCCTCTCATCGCGTGGAATCCCGAGACGGATTCCACGCAGCAATTCAGCGATGTGGTTACGGACCAGAGCATTATTTCGCTGACCGTCTGGCATGACTTTATTATTGGTGGAACCTCGGTCCCGGGTGGTGAAGGCAGCCACGCCACACAAACGGATGCAAGGCTCTTCCTCTGGAACCCGGGGAAACAAACAAAAGAGTTCGATATCGTACCTGTCCCTGGTGCACCTAGAATCACCGATCTCATCACAGCGGCAAATGGGAGGATTTACGGCATTGCCGGCGATTTGCATGTGAACCCGGCTACGCTTTTCGTGTTTGATCCCGAAACTCGCAAGATCATCGGGAGCGAAAAGCTCCCCTTTTCCAGCCCAATCTACAATAGCGTGGCATTGGGGAAGGACGGCAGACTTTGGGGTTTGGCGGAGGAGGGGATCTTCACGATTGACCCCAGAAGCAACAAAGTGGAAATAGTAGCTCATCCTCCGGCGAAACTTACCGGTGGTTTTGCAATGCGTGACGGGGACATCTACTTCATCTCCGGCTCCACGATTTACCGTTACAAGATGTGAGACAGCGCTCTGCCGGAACGAAAGAAGCCCCAAGGGCTGGCACCTTCACTTTTCAGAGCCAGCAGCACAACTCGTCCATCAGTGCCTCAGCCGCGATTCTGTATCGTATGCGCAGGCTCCTCGCCGGCGAGACACGAACGTGGCATGACCATGAACACCACCATCCACATGATAAAGCCACTACCCAACAAAGTACTGAAGAGTGATGCGTTTCCTAGCGACATCATGATCATTGCCAGTGCCGGCACAGAAAAGTCCATGGAGTAGTCTCTCGCGCAACTATCCAAAACCCAGAAGACAGCCGCGCAGAGAATGCCCATCGCTGGAATTCCTGGGAGACCGAAGCCGCCAATACCATCCGCCGCAAAAAAATTCGCATTCTCATTAACCCTCCCGCGCTCACTACTTTCCTTAAATCCGTAGTAGGCTCCCATTTCTACGCCCACAGACAACGTATACGGGTTGGTAGCGAGTAGATTCAGGCCAGTGACGTTACCTAGATGGGTGTGCGGCCGGTTCTCGAAAAAATGGTAATAATCCCCCATCAGCACACCTGGAGTAGCAAAGGTACGTACAAGTGTGACCGAGGCGAGATTGAATAGAACTCCCGGCTTGGCTCCAATCACTAGAGTCGTGAGGCCGAAAAACACTCCAGCCAGGGAAAGGCCCAATTTCGGAACCCAGCCCCCTCGGTCGCTCTTGATGGTGTAGTAAAGAACGGCGACCACGATAGGAGAAAGAATGGCCGCCTTCGACGAAACGGTAGAATACACAAGAACTTCACCGATTACGCCAAGCACCATCAGCGTCTTCCTGCGGTTCACAAGTCCGTACGCCATGAGTAGAGGGTTCAGAACATTAGTCAGCAGCTGGGAGACGTACCCGATCGCGGGATTCTCCTGAAGCACCCTCCCCGCCTGGTGCCTGAGCGAGTAGATAGTCTCAAGGGAGGCGAAATGCAAATTGTTACGATAGACCGCCAGCAGAGCCGCATTGCCAACCAAATAGACCACGGCACAAATTCCCCAAAACAAACTCGGATCAAACGGGTAGCGGCGGAAAGTCAACAACGGAAAGCGGTAGGAAAGGGCGATTACCAGCATTCCACCTGCAAGGCTAAGCTGCAATAAGAACAGGGAGAAGTCAGGATCCAACTGCACGAACAGCGGAACAAACAGTCCGGGAATGTACACGGTAAAATACAACATCCAGTAAATAGCATGGCTAGGCCTACGGAGTTTGAGCGGAGAAACCGCGCACAGCAACGCCGCAAGCGCATATGCAAGTGCCAGCAGTGCCGGCGCCGGCGTTTTGTAAGTTAAACCTCCATAGGCCCAGACAGGAGAAATCCACTTTATATAGGAATAGTGGAAGGCTGCGCAATAAAGAAGAACCGACACGGGCATGCTGACTCGCAAGATCGAGCGCAGGCTGACTCTTCTCGCAATTGCACCGCTGCGCTTGCGCACGGATTGAGAGATCACGTTTTTGTCCTTGGTGGGTATTAGGCCTGCGCTGCGCTTGTCACTTTCACTACTCCCTGCTTCACACAGCGATTGATCGCGAAATAGGACAGGGTCCAGTGAACGCCATACATCAAAGTCACTGTCACTCCATAGGATAGAATTGCAATTCGGGCGCCATAACCCAGATGATAGGGCAAAACCATTGCGACAACAGTGAACATCAGTCTCGATATGTCCCACGCGAACTGAGCAAGCTGACGTTCAAGGATACTTAGAGTCATTGTCACCGGAGCGTCAATAAAACTCGCATAGAACATGAATGCCAGGTAGCGGGCATACACGCCCGCTTCGCGCCAGGCGTGCCCGAAGATGAATTGAAAGATCCACGGCGCAAGAATTGTGAACACAACACACGGACCGAGCCCGAGATAGATCATGTGACGGGCGGTCTTGAGAAACAAATACATCAGGCGCTTGGGATCGCTTCGCGACAGCTTTGCCGCTTCCGATACGTAGACCTGCGCGATACTTAATCCGATCAAGGCGGCGGGAACACCGAGAACACGGTTGACCAGCGCAAACCATCCCGTTCCCTGCGCTCCATAGTATTGAGCGAGAAACAATGGTGGCAGCGCGCCCACCGAGACACTGATCAGCGTCCCCCACATGGAAACCAGCGGATAGTCGCGATAGCGAATTGCAAGTCGCATCATCCGCGACAAGCGAATGGCGCGAAGTTTTTCGGGATAGTCGCGCCATAAGTCGCGTAGGAATCTGCCGCTTCCAGTGATTCGGCCAACGGAATCGCCCATGAGGAGCCCGAATGGGCCGTGGACGAACAAACCTATGCCCAACTGAGTAACAATCTGTGCACCGGCCTGAGTAAACTTCGATTGGGCGATCTGCGTATAATTATCCCGCCGCATCGCCCAGTAATTCATTGCCTGATAAATGCCGCCACCTAGAATGCTCAGGGGAAGAAGCCAAAGCAGCCCGTGCATGACAAACATACTGGACGGGAGTATCCAATGATAATGGCAGATGACGACGATGCCGGTGCAAAAGATTGTCGTCAGACATACGCAAAGGACGGCAACGGCAAGAACGTCGATCGCGGATTGCTCGTCCTCCGGTAAGAGTACTGCAAGTTCGTACCGCCCGGCTGCAGCGACCAAGGCAAACATCATCAGAGAGATGAATATCTGCAGTGCACCAAACTCGCTTGGCTTGTAGATCCGGGTGAGTATCGGCGAAACCATGATAGCCAGCCCTTGCGCCAGAGCTGTTCCGCCAGCAAGAATCGAAACGCTTCTTGCAAAGCCGCCATGCGGCAGCCATCGATCCGATAGCCTCTGGAAGGACTGCGTTATCGTTGTCATCATGCTCCGCACGGTTCTCATAGAGGTGAGGGCAAATCCCGCGCGACTGATCATGATGGCTCACGCGGGCTGCTAAATACGCGCTCTATCAGTCTGCCTTTCCTTCAAACGATCTAAAGCGACAAAGCGGACTCGATGATCTCTAATTGCACATCCGGGTTGTAGTAGTGTTCAACCACCTCATAGCAACGTTTCCGAAGGCCTTGATCCGGCCACGGGCGACTACACCACTTCCATAGGACTCTGGCCAAGTCGTTTGCGTCGCCGTAGCAAAACAGATCGCCGTTTTCACCCGGAATTATCGCCTCGACTTCGGGCATCTGGCGACTCGCGTCATCGTGACTTATCACGGGTGTTCCGTAAGCTAGACTATGAATTGCGGTCAGGCCGATCTTTCCAGGTGAAACCGTCACATTAGCGGCTCGAATGAGCTTGGCGATGGTCGCCTCGTCATAGCAAGCACCCAGAAACCTCACCGGGAGAGCTTCGCTCTTTGCAAAGTCCATGAGGCGCTCACGCTCTGTCCCATCGCCGACAAGCAGGATGTTTATACACTTACCTGACCTGCGAAGAATGGCCTGAGCCGAAAGGAGCAAGTCCAGTCGACAACTAGAGGTCAGCCGGGCCGTGCAAATAGCAATGGGGGTATCGCTACTGCCAAACATCTGCGTTCGCAATTCGACCAGTTCCTGGTCTCGAAGTTCTTCTCTGATTCTTTTCTGACTGGCATAATCAAGGCTGTTATAGACAACCAACATGCGGTCTCGTGAGAAACCCATCCCCTCGCCCATGGCCTTAGCGCGTTGTCCATAGAGCAAGAGGACGTCGGCCAGTTGCATATATTGCTTCTTGATAGCCTCCCGCAGCCGTCCACCAGTCCTTATCCATCCGTGGGTCCAGAACAGTACCTTCTTCCCCGCGAGCCGCGCCAATACGGCAGAGTACCAGGTGCTAATTGAGTACGCCGTCCCAGAGTATATTATCGCACTTATATCTTTGCGCACCGCAAGCTTCCCGAGGCCCGCCTGATAGTACCACGGCATGCAAATCGGGTGGCACTTTGCCTCGACAAAGCGCGAAGGATCCGGCACGGTCCACTCGGGGATCGAGGAATCCAGGTCGTTGTGGCCCGCCACGAAGATGTACTTGTACTTGGTGGACCTCAGCAGCTTCGAGAAGATACCGGACCGATAATGAGAAAGAGATGCATAGACGATGGCAACAGTTTTCGGTTCTTCTGGAATCACTGGTCTTTCGCGGTCCGGAAACACCTGGACCACGTGCTCGTGCGACAGCGGCCTGCCACTGAACTCCAGAAGATATGCGGCGGATCTCGCCTGACTGCCCATGAAACATGCTCCTCGGTTTTCGACTATAGATATCCCCCGGCCAGAGTGGGGTACCGGATGACTGGGATTGAGGTCTAACGTCATGCGAAACGCAACCATCGGAACCTAGCCTTCATCGTCCGAGTAATAACCCTTCTTGGATCCATAGCCGTAGCCATACCCATAACCATAATAATGATCGGCTATGCCGGTATCGTTCACTATCAACCCTGTGATATTGGCTTTGCCGGCTCGAAGCAACTGCGCGGTCCTCCGGAAACCAGCGCGCGGCGTAACGCCGATTCTGGACACAATGAGGATCACGTCGGTCCACTGTGCGATGAGCACAGCGTCGGTAACAAGCAGGACTGGAGGGCTATCGATAATCACGCGATCGTATTCGGCTCTCCACTCCTCTATAAGTCCGTGCATCTGGGTGGACCCAAGCAGTTCCGCCGGGTTCGGAGGACGGAATCCAGACTGGAGCACAAATAGATTCGATACCTGGGGGAGTGGCAGCACTGCATCGCGCCAGTTGCCGGCTCCGCTTAGTGAACCGCTCAACCCATAGTTCTTCGGAATATTCAGGCGACTTTGTATAGTGCCACGTCGCAAGTCGGAATCTACCAGCAAAACGCGCTCCGCTCGCTGGCTGAACACCGCGGCAAGATTCATGCTTACAACCGTCTTGCCCTCCGTTGGCACAGCGCTCCCAATGATGACAGTCTTCGGCGGCGTGCCTGGCGATGCCAGCAGCAGCGCCGTGCGCAAGGTGCGAAATGCCTCCGCGGGTTGCGAGTTGGGCCGCTGTAAAGATACAATCCCCGCGTTTTGGGATGCCTCCGCTTCCGTTGCAGCTTCCACCCCGTTCCGCTTCTTGCGCTCAGTACTCATGTGGGGGATGACTCCGAAAAGAGGAACGTTCGCCAATGCTTCAAATTCTTCCGAGCTCCGGATTATGTTATCGAGATTCTCCGCAACGAAAGCGAGGGCCACCCCAATACCCAAACCAGCGATTGTGCAGAGCGCCAGGATGAGTGGGGTATTGGGCTCGACCGGCTTCGTGGGGAGAGTCGCCAAATCGATGGCATCTACGGTGGCCGCTTTCAGGGTAGCAACCGCTCCGGCTTCTTTTAGCTTCATCAATAGATCGTCATAGAGATTATTGCTGGATTCTACTTCACGCTTCAAGGTGCCGTACTGGTCAAGTCCCTCGCTCATGTCAGTCGCCAACTTCTTCTGTTGGTCAAAGGCCGCCTTCATCTGCTTCTCGGTGTCGGCGGAAGTTTGGTAGGCAGTATGGAAGCGCTCTTGGATATCCATGATTTCCTTTTGCAGAGACTTTTCCACTTGTGCCAACTGATCTTGAAGTTGAGTCACTGCCGGATATTTGGGACCATACTCTGAGGTTGCCTGTGCGAGTTGGCTTTTCAAATCGGCCTCCTGCCCGCGCAGGACGGGAAGGACACTGTCTGGAACGATTGTGCCAATCAACTCGGGATTGCCTGACTGGGCGACGCGATACTGCGCCTCTTTCAAGATCCGGTCGGCTTCCGCGTCTGTAACTTCCTTGCTCAGATCATCTAGTTTGGAGAGCACCAGATTATCGTTCTCATCCGTCCCGAAGATGCCTGTCTGCTTTTGAAACCTGGCGAGTCTTGCCTCCGATTCCTCTATATTCGACCGAAGCTGAGTCATCTGACCCGATAACCAGTCGGACGTCTTCATTGTGTCGTCATAACGCGTCTTGAAGGTGCGTTGCGTATATGCAGACACCAGATGGTTCACGATTTCTCGCGCAAGCGTTGGGTTTGCGTCGCGGAAGGTAATCTCCACAGCCTGCGTGCGCGGGATAGACTGCACCGTTAGCGAACTGGCGAATTTCTTTAATATGGCGTTCCGGCACTCTGGACTCATCCGCTCAATCTGATCGGGATATGAGCAAGCCTGTCGACCGAAAATAGACTTATGTTCCCCGGCAAATGTGGGCTCCTTGTCAAGCCGCAATTCGCTGATGACATTCCATGCCAAGCTCTTGCTTTTCAGGATATGAACCTGGGTCTCGAGCTTTTCATCGAAGCCGAGACCACCGCCGCCAAGGCTGGCGGTGATATCACCCATGTCAAGAGAATTGGAGCCTTCAGGGTTGATGGCTAGATCGGCTACAGCTTCGTATCGGGAGGTCTTCACGATGCAATAAAGTGCGCCAAGAAGGATCACGACAATTGCCGAAGCGATGATAGTCCATTTGCGACGCTGGAATACACGAATCAGATGCGAGAGGCTGATCTCGTCGGAGCTGCCGGAATCGACCGCCTTCACGGCTTCGCGAATACTCTCCAGACCCTGCCCATCAGAACTGCCATGAGTTGATCGACTCACTAGTATCCTTCTCCTGCGTGCAGAGTTATGGTCAGTGCAGTTCAACCGCGTATATGGAATAAACGGCGGCCTGAATTGCCGCTTGTATACCCAGGACGCCATAAGTCTTTACATTGCTCACCGGAACAAAGACGACGTCTTCGGCATGCAACTGCAGATCCGCTGCCTTGGCGTGATAGATCCTGTCCAATGAGACCTCCGTATACTCCGTACCTTCAGAAGACTTTTTAACGATCCAGACGTGCTTGAGTGAGGCGAGTTTTGTCGTACTCCCAGCTAGCGCAATCGACTTCAGAAGCGAGATGGACGTATTGTTCTCCATGAGAAATGCACCGGGCCTGTTAACCTCTCCTAGCACATAAATCACCCCCGCCTTGGGGACGATGACTGTGTCGCCTGGGTAGATTGTCACATTCCCTTTATCGAGGGACCCGGTGCCAGAGATTGCGGTCAACTCCTGACTGTCATGCCGTCCCGCGTGCAGAATGGTTATTGTATGGCCGGCTTTCTGGGTGAGGCCACCGGCTGCGGAGATTGCATCGTAGAGCGTGTGGGGACCCATCAGCGGGTAGATTCCAGGCGCGTTCACCTCGCCGTATACGGTAATGCCCTGTGTCGCAAACTCCTCGATGAAAAGCGACACTTCCGGTCCCTTCACAAACTGGCGCTGGACCAGTTCGTCGGCTATCAACTGTTGCGCATCGCGAACCGTCATACCCGCAAGCTTCACGTCCCCTATGAGCGGGAGACTGACTATGCCGTTCGAATCAACCCGGACTTTCAACAGCAGTTCAGGGACATGGTAGACGGAGAGATCTATCACGTCGCCCGGCCCAATGGTGATTGCGCTCTGATCGGAAGTTGTTGGGGGCTGCGGTCCAGTTGCCGCCTCCTGCGCCCGAGCAAGTGGAGCGCTAAGCACCAAGAGGGCCAGTGGCAAAACACCCATCCAGAGTCTAAAGAGTCTCATTATCGATGCACCTTCTGAAGTCTCCAAATACCTGCGAATGGCGCTCCTGGGAGCGATGCTATCCAACTCATCCTGGGGCCTGGTTTCACGTTCAAATTATCTTGGTGCGAGATGGCAGCTCATGCCGAGAAGTGCTATCTGCAGCAGGGCAGGCATTGAAGCAGGCGATGTTTCGGGCAGAAAAGAGCTAGAGGGAGTGCGCAGTGCGACAAACACATCCCGGAATGACGCGGATCCTTTCGACGCCCTCAATGGCTCTTGAGGCGTCCTAATTGATTCGAGTCGCCTGTGCGCTGGTGGCTGTCATAACGCTCTCGGTCTGCCGGCGAGGAATTTGGTCTTTGGCAGGTTCGGCAAGATTTGGTTGGATTGACAAGGCGGCCCGCAGGAGTTGAGCTCCGGGATTGTAGTCAAGAATCAATTCCTTGAGAAGCAGGAGGAGACCGCCGACATCTTGATTATTGCTAATTCGCTCCAGCTCGCGCAAATATGCCTTCATTTCGCTTGCATCGAGATGCACCGGACTGATGTACCTCTTGATCTGTGCATGGGAGGTGGCGGCTAACTGCTCATCCTGCAGATTCAATTCTTCAAACAACTTTTCCCCTGGACGCAGGCCGGTAAAATGGATATGAATGTCCCGATCGGGCTGAAGCCCGGAGAGCAGAATGAGATTCCTGGCGAGGTCGACGATTTTCACCGGGTCGCCCATGTCGAGGACAAAAACCTCTCCGCCCTTACCGATAGAGAATGCTTGCAAGACAAGCTGCGCCGCCTCGGGAATGGTCATAAAGTAACGGCACATTTCCGGGTGTGTGACCGTGACAGGACCACCCGCAGCAATCTGTTCTTTAAAAATGGGAACGACACTTCCGTTGCTTCCCAGTACATTGCCAAAGCGCACCGCAACAAACTTGGTCCCGCTCTCCTTTTGAAATGCGCGAATCACAAGTTCCGCCACGCGTTTTGTAGCGCCCATCATGCTGGTCGGTCGAACTGCCTTGTCGCTGGAAATCATGACAAAGTCCTCGACGCCATGCTTGACCGCCGCTTGGGCAACGCTCCATGTCCCGAAGATGTTGTTGTCGACGGCTGCAAAGACATGCCTTTCCATCATGGGAACGTGCTTGTACGCGGCGGCATGATAAAGAATGGATGGCCGATAGCGGTGCATTACCCGCCGCAGAGTGTCGGCGTGCGTGATGTTCCCTAGCTCCGGGTGAAACACCAAATGAGGAAACGTTCTTCCTAGTTCTCTGTCAATTTGGAAGAGCGGCGTCTCCGCCACATCGAAGCCAACCAGCGCAAGTGGATCGAAGCGCGCGATTTGCCGGCAGATCTCCGACCCGATCGAGCCGCCTGCACCGGTCACCATGACGACTTTTCCCTGAATGCGCTTCCGAATGCTGTCCTGGTCCAGGTGCACTGGTTTTCTTCCCAACAAATCTTCTACCGCGACATCCCGGAGCTGCTTGCCCAGTCCGGCTCCCTCAACAAGATTCCCCAAACCGGGCACCATCTTGTATTCCACGCCTGCATCGAGAGCAAACTTCAATATCTGCACCATTTGCGACCCGGTTGCCGATGGGATCGCAATAAGTACTCTCGTGATGCCGTGCTTCCTCGTTATTGCCGCGAGATCCTCCCCCGTTCCCAAAACCCGCTTTCCTTCCAGGACCAGGTGAGCCTTGGTTGGATCGTCATCGATCAGACCTATCACATCGCACTTTAGAGACTGGTTCTGACGAAGCTCTGTCAGCAGCGCCACTCCCGCTGAGCCAGCGCCATAAATAAGCGTTCTCGTCCTATCGCCTTCGGGCCGATGCGACCCTTGCACGGCTCTGACCGCCCGAACGACCATTCTGCTCCCTAACGTCAGCAAGCATGCGACCATCCAATCGAGAATGAACACAGAGCGCGGAATTCCATTTGGTCCGAGCAGAGCAATGACCACAAATCCGCCCAGGATTGATCCGGCTGAGTTTGCCAAGATAATTCGCACAACATCGTCGGTGGATGTATACCGCCAATTCCCCCGGTCCAGCTTGCCACTGATGAAGGCGGCCTGCTTGGCGGCGAACCAGATGCAGAGAGCCACGGCCATCGGGCGAAGGTAGATTGCAGGCAGCGTACCGTCAAATCGCAGCTCGAAGGCCAGAAACCCGGAAAGGACGAATGCAGCCCCGTCAAGAAGATATCCAATAGCTCTGTGCAGGGCGCGCTTGGCGTTGAACCGTCGGGCGGAGGATGATGTTGGGGACAAAGGTCACTCCTAAGTTTCGATCCGATGGTTGATCTTACGCTGCTTTGACTCTGCCATGGCGTGGCTAACTTCCCGCCATGAGGTTGCCGGCGGACTGGGCGGCACTTGCCGCGCCAATATCATGGCAACACAAGGGAAGCTGCGATCTGACCCAGCAGGGGATGGAGTTCGGCGCCTGGCAAATTTCCGCTCGTAATTTTCGTGCCGGCGCTGTTCGCTCCGGTCCTGCCACTTTTGGGAAATCAGGAGCTGCGGGAATGAACCGAACAGGTCTCGCGGTGGCCAAGACGTGTCCACAGTTCCTACCTCCTGTTCTCACGACGAAATGGTCGAGCATTTCCTTTTGACACAGCCTGAGCCGAAACTCATACATTTATACTCGGATGCCGCAGCGGCGAGAATCGTTGCGGGATAGCATCGCAGTTGAACAGCCCCGTGGTTAAAGTCCTGGCACAAGTCCAGAACATTTGTGCTGTTCGCGCCTCATCCTGGGCGAAACGCACTCTCGGTCATTTTCGCCGCTCTAGTCTGGAATTCATTCGGCGATCTCGCGATCAATTGGACGGGATTTGGCGCACAGCGTAAGGAGTAAGGCTCCACGGCTATCTTGACTCCCGCGGAACCATTTGCAACTCCGCGCGCATCCTTTTAATTTGCAGTATCTTGCAGCGTGCGCATTTCCAAGGGTAGAAGCCGAACAAAGGGTATACGCGCGTTTGCAGGAAACCCCTCCGTTGAGTTCGGTGGAGCTTATAGATCTTGCACCTTGGACACAACATGCCAGCCCCTTTCCCTGCGTCCGCGAATGCGAACGGGAAAGCTCACCTCGCGCCGCATCAGGGTTTGACGGATTCGTCGCAGTCAAACTGCGAATCGAGAGGCGGTTGCGACGGCAAGGCGCGCGCTTCATCTCGTTGCGCCGTTGCATTCAGCTACGGCAAAAATGCGCACAAACCTCGAACATGCTGTCTGGGGCTAACCCTTCGGCTGAGAAGATCCGCTGAAGCGAGCTGTAGCTCGTGACAATTGCGATGAGGGTCAAAACAAGAGTCTTGCTGTTTGTGCACCGAAGTTCGCCGTTCTTGACCCAAGGCTCAAGGTAGCGGGCAATTACCTCGACAAACTCGCTAAGGTACCTGCGAACGAGCGGATCGAAATCTGTACTCAATTCGAGGGAACTGTACTGCAATAGCCGGAGGATTTTGGGCTTCTCCATAATGGTCTTTGCGATCAACTCAAAAGTCCGGGCGAGAGCCGTTGGCCCATCGCGAGCTTCTACGATCCCGGCCAACAGATCCCCGCGAAGGTGCAACTCTTGCAGCCCCGACTTCATCACCGCCAGATACAGGTCGCGCTTGCGCGGATAATGCCGAAAGATCGTGACTTCATTCACTTGCGCAGCGGAAGCAATCTCGCGGGTGCTAACGCCATTGTATCCATGCATCGCAAACAGACTCGTAGCATTCGCCAGTATGCGCTCACCTGCGCCAGGCCCGGTTAACCCCATGGTTTGAGGCATATCACTCCCCCGCCGTTTTGCCGCTGGGCTATGACCCGCTGCCCCCGGAACAGATGAGGACTCCGGAATCCACTGGTTCCAGTTCCTCCCCATCAACCTCTACGCTGACGCTTTGCATAATGAGATCCATGGTCAGAACAACGCGGAGGCTTTTCATCTTGCGCACCACGATGCCCTCCATCCCGGCAAGCGCCCCTGATCGAATGCGGACCCGCTGACCTACCATCAGAAGAGGGTGCGGTTCAGCCTGACGCAAATGAAGGCCAGATCGCAATGCTTCAATATCAGCCTTTGAAAGCGGAGCCATTTCGCCCGCCGTACCACTCACAATGGCCAACACACCCGGCACTTCCAATACCCGCACGCGCTCTGTCCGCTTGATCCGAACAAAAATATAGCCGGGAAAGAGGGGGAGATCCAGAACGACCTTCAAGCCATTGCGCCACTTCCGCCGCGAGCGGTAAACGGGCAGATAATGCTCAACACACCTTCTGGAGAAGTGCTGTTCCACACGCTTTTCGTGACGCGGAACAGTGGCTGCGACAAACCACATCGGCACGCTTCGCGTCTCAGGCAGGAACAGGGGCGCAGGCCTATTCGAAGAAATGCTCTGTCGGCATACCGTCTTAGACATAGCTTCGCCCTTCTCACTTAGGTGAGGCTCATTGACAATGAGCTTGGTAATAAGAGAAGGCAACGGACAATAAGCGAGGCAGGTCGAATGTGAGCACGTACTTCGTTTCCAGCGTGATCAATGTCACGACTTCGAAGTCAATATATCAGTGTTCTCATGCAAGTCAAGGTTAAAAATTGACCAACTTCACCAGGAGCACGCCTTGAACAGGGATTTGCCTCCAACCGACACCCAGGCGCACTCCACCACTGCCTATTTGCGGATGGCTCGCCAGACTGCGATTGACTGCTTTGCAAATTATTGATTACTGTGGGCTTGCCGTCGTACCCAGCGTGGCGTCTGCTTTGGTTGGGCTTGTGCGACGCTTCGAGGAATTGGCCCGGGAGCCAGCGACTTTCGCCGCAGAATGTTTCCCCACCGGTTGACGGATCGCTTTTCCTCGATTTGTTTTTTGTCGAAATGCATCGCGGACAGGCGAAGGTTCTTGGGGCTAGCACTCACTTGCACCGAGTTGTTTTGCGCCACTTTCTACCACCGACGGCGGCGTGAGCATTGCCCTAAGATTTGCATGGTTGGAAGTCAGCACTTTTAGGCGGCAAACCTGCCCGCCTAACCGAATAACGCACGGTGGAAAGCATCGCTTGGAGTTTGCGGAGCATCGAAGGAGCCATGAAGAAAGCTCGATGGCGATCGAATGGGCGCTCCGGAACCACGCGGATTTGGCGGAATCTCAATCTTGTAGTTTTTTCTCATCGGTATACACTTCCGCTATGATGGTCGCCTTGGCGTGTGTGCATTTTACAAGGAGGTTTTGAATGCGCTTGAAGCTCGTTCTTGCGGTACTCGTTCTAACAGCAGGATTTCCCGGATTCTCCCAGGCCGTTCCAGCGAACACGGCGGGGGGCAAAGTGCCGCTCGCCATTGGCGCCGGTTTTTCCGATTTCTACTCCGACTGGAATGGCCGCATAAATGGCGTCACGCTGTGGGCAGACTTGAACTTCTACCATGGTCCTTCGCTTCTGCATGGATTCGGCATAGAAGTGGAGGGTCGCGACCTCAACTATGGCCGCACCGGCGGTGTGCCGAATCTGCGTCAGGACACCGTTGAAGGCGGCGCGATTTACACGATTCGCCACTCCCGCAGCTTCCATCCCTACGGAAAGTTTCTGGCTGGAATCGGCAGCATTGACTTTCAGCATATTACGCCTACATATTCCCATGACAGCCGGGCTGTGTATGCCCCGGGCGGCGGTGTCGAGTTTCGTGTGTCGCATCACCTCTGGGTGCGCGGCGACTACGAATACCAGTTCTGGACCGACTTCTTCCACCATCACGCGCTGAACCCCAACGGTTTCACCATCGGCGCCTCCTACCATTTCTAGGCGCATCCATACGAACTGACGGCGTCATGATTGTCTGCGAGGGTAGCGCATCGACTTGAACGGGCAGCGTCCGAGCAACTACTTCTGGTTGTCAAAGTCCTTGCTTCTGGACGTTCCGGCGGAGTGCAGCTTGGAGGCTCGATCAACCACAAAAGGCGCAGAATATTCTATGCCCAGGCAGTTTGAAATATCGTCCTGAAAAAGCATCTTGAATGCAGGGAATGGTTTTATTTCCAATCACTTACAATATCTAATTCCAGAAAGTCTCATATGGCGCTGCAGGATTAGTATCTGGATGCAACATATTTTATATGCAATAGGTTGCAAAATGAACACTTAAGAATGCCCCCAAATGTGCCCCCATTACGCACGGATGGGCTTGGTTCTGGCGCTGGCGATTTCCAGAAAATGGCTGAGGGAGTAAACACGTCCAGCGTCCGGCTGGTCGTTTTCTTCCACTCTTCCGGTTGCGCTGGGAACTGCGTACTCCGACCTGCCGCTCAATCGCTAAGAGCCATCGGCCAGCACGGCGTCCATATCTTGGAATAAGCCCATCCCCGAACATTCTGCAGTGTTGAACTCTTTTCCTCGCCCGCACGATTCGTCAGTTCCGCAATTTCCGGTCCTGCTTTTCGCGTAACAGGCAAGGAATCATGCACATGATCGAAAAATGTAACAAGAAAATGCGGAAACGGAACTGACGGCAAAAAGCTCTGGCGCTAGGGCAGGGGCGGGGTAGCACGTCACCCCCGGCGCGCCCAGCCGGGGAAGGACCCGCTCGCTCTGCCGGGGCTGAGCCCCCTCTATTTATTCCCCAAGCGCGCGTGCCCGGCGTCGTGTCTACGCTGCCGTAGCTGTCTCCTGCAAAGAGTCCAGCGTGTCTGCCCACTCTTGGAGCATCTTGCGGCGCTGTGCGGCGTATTCGGCGCGGTTGTAGATGCCGCGCACCCCGCGCAGCTTATGGTTCAGCGCCTTTTCAATCCAGTCCGACTGATAGCCCATTTCGCTCAGGCGCGTTGCCCCGGTCCGGCGCAGATCGTGAACCGTGAAATGCGTCATGCCGCGCTGGACGCGCTCCAGGGCGCGGTTCAAAGTGCTCTGCCCGATGGGCGTGTTTCCGTCACTGCCCACGGCGGGGAAGATGTATCCGGCGCGGCGGACGGTTGGGCGCAACTGGCCGATTGCCTGCCGTGACAGGTAGACAATCTGCCCCGCGCCCGTCTTGGAGTGCTCGGGCGGAATCTCCCATTCGGCGCGCTCCAGGCTGATGTGCTCCCAGCGGGCCAGGCGCAACTCCGATTTCCGGGTGAGGGTGAGCAGGATCAACCGCAGCGCGGATTTCAGTTCGCTCCGCAGCGGCGCGGCATCGAGCCGGTTCAGGAACAGCCGGATTTCCGGCTCGTTCAGCGCCCGGCTGCGGGCCTTGGCAACGGCTATGTACTTCACAGGCGTTGCGCGCACCGGGTTCTCCGCCGTCACGCCACAGGCCAGCGCATAATCCCAGACGCGCTTAAGCAGGTTTCGCACGGCCACCGCTGCCTGCCCATGCCCGGCGTTACGGATGGCAAACACAATGTCGCGCACATGCTCGGCTTGAACCGCAGAAACCGGCATTGCACCGATGGCCGGGTACACGTCGCGCTCCAGTGAACGGCGGACCGGGGCGGCGTCCTTGCGCGCCCGCGCCACCACCTCGCAGAGATACCGCTCGCCGAATTCCTTCACGGTAAGGCCGCGCAGCGCCTCCCGTCTTTGCTTGCGGCGTTCATCGGCGGGTGAGCGGCCCGCGCGGATCGCCTGCATCAGCCGGTCCCGTTCCGCGCACGCGGCGGCGAGGCTCAACTCCGGAAAGCGCCCCAAGTTGATGCGCTGGCGGCGGCTGTTCTGCATGAAGCGCAGTCGCCAGCTTTTGGCCCCGCTCGGCCACACCTCCAGAGAAAGGCCGCTCCCGGCATGGACCGAATACCGGGCCGCCTTCGGCTTCAGTGCAGCGATTCTCTTGTCGGTGAGGCTCACATCTCCATTGGCCCCCGGAATGGCCCCCACGGGCAAATTCCGGCGCGTAAACGTCTGTTCTGGGAGCGTGGGGAAGGTCTGGGATAAGAAAATCCGCGCGCGTACTCTGCAAACGGCTTGGGGGCGATGGCGGTGCTGGTGGCGTTAGAATTGCGGGGACATGGGATGGGGTCTTCGCCGCAGTCTCAAACTCGGGCCGCTCAAGCTGAACTTCTCCAAGTCGGGCGTGGGGTATTCCGTGGGAGTACGCGGCTTTCGCGTGGGCAAAGATGCGCGCGGCCGTTCATACACGGCAGCGTCCATTCCCGGAACCGGCCTTTACAACCGGAGCTATTCCAGCAGCTCCAGCTCCTCCTCGCAGACGGAGGCTCCCGGCTCCGGCGCGCCTTCGCAGCAAAAGACGGGAAACGGCGCGGCTCTGGTGGTGGCCTTCATCGCGGGCGGGTTGCTGGTGCTGTTTCTGACGGCCGTGTTCTCTTCCCATCCTGCTACGCCGTCCGCAGCGGCCCCGGCGGCCGTGAGCGCGCCCGCAACGCCACCCGCGCCCGTTAAACCAGCGAAGCGGCGGCGCGTACATCGCCATGCGCTTGCCAGCCGTTCGAAGCCCGCAGATGCTCCGGCAACCTCGCTGCCGTCCAATTCACCGGCCAGCCAAACGCAGCCTGCCAACTAGCGGAAGTGTCCATGCGTTTCTTGTCACTGGAATCTGCGCTTACGGAACCAGCGGCGTGGCTTGCGTCTGCCAGGTTGCGCTCTTCACTTTGAGGTAATTCGCGTCGAGTTCCGGCTGGAGAAGGCGAAGGGCAGTCAGCCGCCGCGCCATTGCTTGAACCTCTTCCGCCTCTGTCAGCGTCAGCGGTCGTTTCAGAAAGCTGTACTCGCGGTAACTGAGCCATTTCTTCATCACCTGATAGCCGCCGATGTACAGTTCCCATACCTTTTCAGGCACATTCGTCCAGGCGCAGAGGTCGTTCAGATACACGTCCACCACCGTACTGCCCAGCCGCTTGATTGCCTCGTCCTGCGGAATGCCCAGCGCCGCCAGTCCTTGCGCCAGATCGGCGAGTTCCTTTGCTGTCCGCTCACGGCTTACCAGCTTGCCGCGTCCCGGCATGGTCACGCCTTCTTTTCCGGCGTGTCCCCAGCCCGCGGTGAGCTGCAAGTCTTTGTCTGCATCGAGCGGCTTGCCGTCCATACGGTCCAGTTTGGCAATGCCGCGCAACTCAGGCCGCAGCGCGCCCGCCGTCACCCCGGCCACGGGCTTTTCCGTGTCCAGCAACTCCGCCACGCGCTGGCCCAGCGTCGCCGATGCTTTGAACTGCTCCTGCGATGAGGGCAGCGGAATGCGCGGCCAATCCTGCCGGATGCCATCGGCGTTTTCTTCCAGGTATTCCGGTGAATAGCCGATGGCGAGCGTGTGCATCCAAACGAATGAGGCGCTCTCCGGGCTGTTGTCCAGGCCCATGGATTGCAGATAATCGCTCGACAATGGGGAGAGATTGCCGTCTGTCTGCTCACTGGCAAACATGCTTGTGGTCGGATGCCGCAAGAGAAACGGAACGGCAACCGCATCCGGGATGATGTAATGGTCATCCGAAAGAGACTTGCTGAAACTGATAGGGAAGCCCTCTGGAGACGCGGTGCAACGCATCCGTGTTAGCAGGAATGAATTCCCCTCAAAGCATTGCGCCCACAAAGAAGGGCGCGGCTCGTTCCAGATGGGCCGCGCATCCGTGTAATAGCACCAGCGCGTATCGAAGGGGCGCACGGCATAGCGGACAACTTGTTCGCTGCGGAATCCCGCGTCCACAGCCCGCGCCCGCGCCTTGCGCGCATCGAATCGCGCCCAATCGCCGGTGAGAGTGGACGATGCCAGCCGGTAGCCATCCCAGTCCAGGCTCTTGTCGTGGTAGAGGCGCATCCGCTCGACTAACTTTTCGCGGTCACAATCTATCAACGCGCCGCCGCGCTTCTCCATCAGGCCGTTGCTCGGAGATTCCGCGCATAGCTCTGTGATCTTCGGCCATTGGCTGTATGCGGCACTGACCAGTTGAGGCTGAAAAGAGAAACGATTCGCATGAGTCGGCGTGGCGTTGTCATACCGGCTTTCGAGCGCCTCATCTTGCAAGCTCTCGACAAGCTCTTCGCGTTTGCGCGTTCCCCAAAGCTCTCGATAATGCACCGAGGAATCTCCCTTCGCCTTATCCCGGCGAATCATCAGCCCGATAGCCGTTCCCACGCGAATCCCTTCGTGGTTGCTCTCCGTCGAAAAAACGCTGGGGTCTGGTTTGCCCGCTGGCGTCAGCTTTCCCGTCTCTCGGCTATCTCCATTCAAGCAGTCGAACCAGAGCGCATCGAAGCCTTGCAAAAGCCGCTTCCGCATAACGACATAGGAAGGCTCGCTGAGATAGGAGAAATTCGAGATGAAGCAGACCACGCCGCGATGGCTCTTTTCTGCGATGCGCCTTTCAGCCAGCCGGAAGAAGCGGATATAGAGATCGTCGAGATTAAATTTCTTAATGCCCCATTCCTTGATGAGCCCCTCTTTGTAGGGTTCCACCAGCCCGTCTTCTTCCGTGGGACTGACCCCGGCGAAGGCGTTGTACGGCGGATTGCCCAGCACCACCAGGATGGGTTTATCGCGCTTGACGGCATCGGCCTCTTCGCGCTCCTCTTCAAACTCCGCGAAAGGCAGCCGCGCCTTTTGCTTGTCAGGCGGCTCCCAGCCGGTAAGCGCATTCGTGAGATAAACGCCCGCTCGCTCCCGTTTGCCCGCCTTCTCATCGGTAAGCGGCGCATTGGCTCTCTGCAAATACATTCCAAGCTGGAGATGGGCGATAACGTAAGGAGCGGGCAGAATCTCGAATCCGAAGACACGCTCTTTTGCGGCCTGTTTAAGCTGGTGCGGTGTGAGTGCATCTTCGCCGCGCTCTTCTTTCAGTGTGCGATGGATGCGGTCCAACACTTCCACCAGATACGCGCCCGTGCCACAGGCCGGGTCAAGGACGTAGACTCTGGGGTCCGCAAGGCCGGAGGGCAGGCCAAGCTCCGTGCGCAGTACCGTGTCCACGCGCTCCACCATGTAGCGCACAATCTCGCGTGGGGTGTACCAGACGCCAAGCTGCTTGCGCAGTACAGGGTCAAAGGCCTCAAGGAACGGCTCATAGAAGTATTGAACGGCAGTGTCTTCTTCAAAACGCAGGAAGAAGGCGTCGGTATCCACGCGATTGAGGACTTCCCCGGTGAGCGAGAGCAGTTCTTCCAGCCCCAGGGAGTGAACATGCGAGGGAGTGACTAGACGCTCAAAGAGCGCACGAATCATCGGAACCTGAAGGGACCAGACGGCGGATTTCCACTCGAATTGATCGTCCTTGCTGCGGCCCGGTTCGCGGCTCCACAAAACCCATGCGGAGAAGAGGCCGTAAAAGAGGGTTTGCACCAGCGTACTGCGGAAGAAATGCTTGCCCCGGTTGTTCTCTTCTGCATTGGCAAGTTCGCTCTCGAACTTCATGCCGAGCGCCTCTTCCAGCGCCTTGCGCACGTCTTCGAGTTCTTTGAGCGAGGAGCGCGGCTCGACTTTGGCCAGCGCCTCCCGCGCATAGGAAGCAAGAAAGCTGGCCAGCACATCGGGTGAAGTGATGGGCACGGCACTGAGCAGGGCGCGGGTGAGAAACTCCTCCAGAGTCTTGCCGACTTCGCCCTCCGCCTTGTGCGGATGCACGGCCAGCGCCCAGAATGCAGCCTCGCTCTTTGCCAGGGTGAAGACTTCCAGGGTGCGCGGCTTATCGTCCTTACCCAGCACCACTACGCGAAATTCGCGGTAATTGGTGAGCAGGACTTGCCCATAGGCACGCAGATACTTCTTCACCTGCTCGGATTGGACTGTCTTGCTGGTCTCTTCCGAGAGTCCCTTCACCTCGACCACGCCGCGATTGGGCGGCAGCGCGGTGAAGTCGTCGGGCGGGGCGTTCTTCTTGAGTTGATCCTGTGTGAAGAGGCCGCCGTCTGGCAGGCCCGCGCCCCGGTTCTTCAGTTGCAGAACTGGTGAGACGCGCGGCTTGAGCCGCTTGCCGATTTCCGAGAGCAGCCCCTCAATCGCCGGATAGAAGGACGTTTCATCGGTAGCTTGGCCGGACGCGCGAATTTCCGCCAGTTTGGCGAGATAGGATTCAACAGGATGCACACTTTGATTCTGCAACAGCAAACTGGTGCGCACAATGCCGGGTCAGCTTAAGGAACATGATTGGTCACGAAAGCGGTTGGGGAGGAGTGCGCGGGCGGATTCCCCTTCACCGCCGCACATCAGGTTTGGTCCCTCGAAAGCTGGGGAACCGCCTAAGCAATTCCTCTTCCGTGTTCCCGGTAATCTCCATCCACTCCTTTGCCCACGGCCAGAACTCCTCAACCTCAGTGGCCCGGCGGCGCGCTCGACGTTCCCTGTCCTGTACGACGCGGCGCGCATCCATGCCAGCCTCAATCTCCGCTGCCACTTCATCAGGCCGGGGAAAGAAACCCTGTCCGGGCTTGATCCTCAAAGCCGCGAGCGCGTCCCGGAATCGCGGGAGGGAGTATTTCAGGGCCACTTGCTCGAAGTCCTGTAGATAGCCTTCCATCGATTCCGTCATGTCCTGATTCGGGTAACGTTTGGCTGTCTGTTCTACCAACACCGCCAGTTCCATCCAATCCGCGTCGTTTAATTGCC
>Ga0181520_10000808_pt1 | contig 67498 bp, 54 predicted proteins | sample PEATcosm2014_Bin_29_FD_132451 | JGI IMG/M metagenome (GOLD analysis project Ga0181520, IMG submission 132451) | Peatland microbial communities from MTU Mesocosm Facility, Houghton, MI, USA - PEATcosm2014_Bin02_30_metaG | ecosystem: Environmental > Terrestrial > Soil > Wetlands > Peat | place...
AAAATCGCAGCCTATAATCAACATCGTTGGCTCCTCTTCTCCGGTCTTCTGATTCCTTCGACAAGAACAGACTACCCCCGAACGGAGCCAACGTTGTTATGAGATCAAGCGCAGCGAAGGACCCCTACCCCGCTCAAATCTCCCGTGCCGCAAGAGGCTTTCCATCCAGCTCTTAGTCCTTGCCCTTCCAACGTCGGCTCCTTCGACGTTGCACCTTGCTTTTACTTCACCACTCCGCGCTCGCTCTTCCTTATGAACTCCACCAACTCCTTCACGTCCTCGGTCTGCTCCACTTCGAGCTCAATCCGCTCCAGAGCCTGTGTCGTGTTCAGCTTCGCCGCCAGCAGAATCCTGAACGCCCGCTGGATCGCCCTCACCCGCTCCTTGCTGAAGCCTCTCCGTTCCAGTCCAATCGAATTCGCTCCATACGCGTGAACGTCCCTCACCGCGCTGGTCTTCGAGAACGGCATCACATCCTGCGTAATCACTGTCCCGCCGCCAATGTAAGCGTGCGCCCCGACTCGCACAAACTGGTGGATCGGTGCCAGCGCCGCCAGCTGCGCCCAGTCTCCCACCGTAACGTGCCCGGCCAGCGTCGCCGCATTCGGCATAATCACATGGTCCCCAAGGAAGCAGTCGTGCGCAATGTGCGCATACGCCATAATCAGGCAGTTCGACCCAATCTTCGTCAGCCCGCCGCCCTTGATCGTTCCCCGGTGAATCGTCACATACTCGCGAATCTCGTTGTGATCGCCAATCTCCAGCCGTGTCGGCTCACCCTTATACGTCAGGTCCTGCGGACCCATCCCCACCGTAGCAAACGGATAGATCCGGTTATGGCTGCCCAGCCGTGTCGGCCCCGTCAGCACCACGTGCGACATCAACTCGCAGCCTTCGCCCATCTCCACGTCCGGACCCACCAGGCAGAACGGTCCAATCGTGCAGCTCTCTGGCACGCGCACGCTCGCGTCCACCACGGCGCTCGGATGAATGGCCATCGCTACTCCGCCACCGTCTCTACCGCTTCGTCCTTTTTCAGGCTCACCAGTTGGCAGGTCACCGTCGCCTCGCACACTACTTTGCCGTCCACCCTGACCTTGCCTTCCATCTTCACCGCCAGCTTGCGCCACACAATCACGTTCACCTCAATGCGCAACTGGTCGCCCGGAGTCACCTGCCGCCGAAACTTCGCCCGCTCAATTCCCGTAAACACCGTCAGCATCTCGGCGCGGTTCGGAATCTCGGTCATCAGCAGCGTTGCCCCCGACTGCGCAATCGCCTCCACCATTAGCACTCCCGGCATAATCGGGTTTCCCGGAAAGTGTCCGCGAAAGAACTCTTCATTTGCCGTCACGTTCTTGATGGTGACAATCCGCGTCTTCCGCTCCAACTCCACTACCCGGTCAATCAGCAGAAACGGATAGCGATGCGGCAATATCTTTTGAATAGCGACGCTGTCGATGGGCAACTTCTCCAGCACTTCAGGCGTAAGTGTAGCGTCAGGACTACTATGCAATTCGCTCATGGACCATCCCGTTGGAAACTTAAAGTATATCAGCCACCATTGCTGAGTACGAGGCAGGATATCGAGCGTCAATGAGTCCGCTTCCGAATAGCCGACAATCCGAGAAACTCTATTTGCGGAGACTTAGGCGTTTCCCGGGAATCCACTTGCGGTTAGTATTCAATCGAGGACGCGACTGTGGCCTGCTTACACACCAGCTTGAGGTGTCTTAACCCGTACGAGTTCATTCGGAAGTATAGGTGCCTAACCTGCAACGCGGTGATGATGTGCGACTGCGATAGAGAGATAGGCACAGCTTTCTTGTCCCACCAACTGCGTGAGGGTGTAGATCTTGAAACTCAAGAACGCATCCCCGTGACGCTTGGATTTCAGCCAAAAACCTGCTGTGAGTGCAGAGGCCTCGTTCCAGAGCCTCACCCTGTGAGCGCCGCACCCGGAAGGACAAGCAAGATCAAACGCTACTACTGGAGAGAGATCGCATTTCGGCAAATGCAGCTCTATGCTGAATGGAAGAATCAACATCCCAAGGACGACTCAAGTTTGGAGAGCTGGATTACCCAGACTGACTTCCAAGAGCAGGCGTTATTCGAAATCAAACAGTTACACGAAGCTCGGCCTAAATACCAGTTTGAGGAGCCCTCTCAGAGAGACATCATCGAGCACTTCGCCGTAGAGGTAGTTGACCTTCATGCCACATATGCGCCTGCCGCAACCGGGAAGGCTCAGATTATGGACGGCTCCGAATTGTTTACAGTCGAAGAATACGTGCAACGCCACTTTCGAAGCATGGGCTACGAAACCATCTTTTCAGAGAGTTCTCCGTTCCATGTTCTTTTCGCAGTATTTCTCTGGTCGCTAATCCAAGAACAGGCTGATCCGAAGGTCAGGATGGTTGGCATCGCGGACCGTAGTGCCCCACCCGGTGAGAAGACCCGACCGATGTGGTTCTTGCTGCCGGACGACTTCGGAGCGCCTGGATATGGAGTTCGGAGGCGAGCTGATATCGAGGACTATTTCCTGAAGGTTCTGCCTCAAACTAGAAAAGAACTCCTCTGGCTCTTTGACTATTGGACAGCACCCAGTCAAGAACTCAGGCAATATCTTTGGGCGGAAGAGGCGCATGCAATCAGTAAAACCAGAGTGATCGTCGGAATGCTTCCTCCCGAAGTCCTACGCCGAATATTGCGATACCTCATCGATTCTTACTGGCGCAACTACTGTGGATGGCCGGATCTGCTTGTTTTCAAAGGTTCAGAGTTCTTCTTCGCAGAGGTGAAATCGTCACACGACAAGCTCTCGGAAGACCAAAAACATTGGGTGGCGGAAAATCAATCTCATTTGATGTTGCCCTTCAAAATCGTGAAGGTGCATCGAGTAAGCTCACAGGCCGCCTCGAAACAGCACCGCTAGTAAAGAGTATGCGCCGTGTTACCAGCTTGCTTCCCCCACTCTTTCCAGCATCGCGCAAACCCTTGCCACCGGCAGCCCCACCACGTTGAAGTAGCATCCCCGAATCCGTGGAATCCATCGCGACGCTCTGCCCTGAACCGCATACGCTCCGGCCTTATCCATCGGCTCGCCCATCGCAACGTACTCCGCAATCTCCTCCGCGCTCATCGCCGCAAACTCCACCTCGGTCACCTCGGCTTGGGTTTCGGATTGCGCCTCGGAATGCGCCGCACCATTTCCGCCGCTCCATGCCACGCACACTCCGGTCATCACCTGGTGCGTCCTTCCGCTCAGCCGCGCCAGCATACGCCTCGCATCCTCGGCGTCCACCGGCTTGCCCAAGCTCTCTCCATCCACCACCACCGTCGTGTCTGCGCCCAACACCACCGCGCCCGTCTCGGCCGTTGCCAGCACCGCCAACGCTTTCTCCCGCGCCAGCCTTTTCACATACTCAATCGGATCTTCTCCCGCACGCATGCTCTCATCCACATCCGCCGGACGCACCTCAAAACAAATTCCAGCATTCCTCAGCAGCTCTGCCCGCCTGGGCGATTGCGAAGCCAGTATCAACATCCTCCCATTCTACTCAGGACCCCGGGTGGCCCACATCCGCCCTCCTTTGGCGAATGTGGGAACTCGCCAGCTGCCCACCTCTGCGTCACGCCTTTCAACTCGGGTGGCCCACATCCGCCTTCCTTTGGCGAATGTGGGAACTCGCGTGTCGATTGTAGAAACTCGCAAGCTCCTCAACGCAACCTCCCACCCCATCCCGTCGTCCTAGCCACTGTGCCCATCGTCGCTCAACGCCCAACTCTGGGAGCCACCATCCGCGGCGGCCTCGTGGACTTCCATCTCTGGGCGCCGCGTCTCACCTCGCCCATCATCCGTCTCCGCCGCCGCAGCTCTCCGCCGGAAGATTTCCGCATGCTCCCACTCGGCGACGGTTATTGGGGCATTTCTCTGCGCGCCTCATCTGGAGATCGTTATCAGTACGTCATCGGCTCGCTCACCATTCCCGATCCTGTCTCGCGCCTGCTTCCTGAAGGCGTCCACGGCCCCACTGAAATCGTCAATCCCAGATTCCCCTGGTCTCCATCGGAAGCCTCCTGGCACGGCTGTCCATTATCCGACTACGTACTCTACGAACTCCATGTTGGCACTTTCACTCGCGCCGGTACTCTCGATTCCGCCATCCATCGCCTGCCTTACCTTCGCGATCTCGGCATCACCGCCATCGAACTCATGCCGCTCAACGCCGTTCCCGGCCCGCGCAATTGGGGATACGATGGTGTCGGCCTCTACAGTGTGCAGTCCAACTACGGAGGCCCCGCCGCGCTCTGCCGCTTCGTCGATGCCGCCCACCTTCACGGACTCGCCGTCATCCTCGATGTTGTTTACAACCATCTCGGCAACGAGGGCAATTACCTCTCGCAACTCGGTCCCTACTTCACCTCTCGCCACAAAACTCTCTGGGGCGACGCCATCAATTACGACGACACCGGAAGCTCGCACGTCCGCCACTTCATCCGGGAAAACGCTCTCTACTGGCTGCGCGATTATCATCTCGACGGACTCCGCCTCGACGCCGTTCAGACCATCCAAGACGATTCCCCCACGCACATCGTCGCCGAGATCGCCGCCCGCGTTCATGACTTCGCCTCCGCCCAGCACCGCACCATCGTCGTCATCGCCGAAACCGACGAGAACCATCCTCGCTACATTCTTCCCGCATCGCAGGGAGGCTACGGTGTCGATGCCGTCTGGAGCGACGACTTCCACCACGCCATTCATGCTCTGCTCACCGGCGAGCGCTCCGGCTATTATCAGGACTTCGATTCCCCCGCACTTCTTCCTCGCGTGCTCTCCGAGCCCTACGTATTTCAAGGCGAGCCATTTCGCTTCTGGCAGGGCCGTCCTCGCGGAGCCTCCGCCGCCGGACTCCCATTGCCCTCGCAAATCATCTGCATTCAGAATCACGATCAGGTCGGCAACCGTGCCTTTGGCGAGCGCCTCACCGCGCTCGTTCCCGCCGGCGCGCGCAAACTCGCCGCCGCCTTGCTTTTGCTCTCGCCCCACACTCCGCTGCTATTCATGGGCCAGGAGTACGATGAAGCCGCGCCCTTCCAATTCTTCACCAGCTTTGACGACCCAACCGTCCAGAAGGCCGTCTCCCAGGGCCGTCTGCGCGAGTTCGCTAACTTCGGCTGGACTCGCGTCCCCGATCCTCAGGACCCAGCCACCTTCGCATGCTCCCGTCTTCAATGGCCTCAAGGATCGGCAAATCTTGAGATGCTCGCTTGGTATCGCGACCTTCTTCACCTGCGCCGCGAATTCATCCTCCACGCTCCCCGCACCGCCAGCGCCGCGTGGAGCGCCCCCAACCAGCTCACCGTGCAGATCCCCGCCCAATCTCCGCGCCTCAAAATCGTCGCCACTTTCCCCGGCAAAACATACTCCATCCCCGCCGGCGCGAGCCTTCCCTTCACTTCTACTGAAGATTGGATTTTGAAGTTAGAAAACCAGCAGGACGGCTACCACACGCAGATCTTCCTGCAAGCAAGTTAACGCGTACTAATCGATCCGCATGTCGCTGTCGTAAGCCACAACCAGAAATTTATCCGTAACGTGAACCTGTCGAATGTCGAGCCTTTCGAGGGTTAAAGGATAGCCGCTCGTCTCGGTGGACTTCGTCAGTATTTCGCGAAGCATCGTCGCCGCGTTGATCTGGATATTGGCAGGCAGTTTGTGGCTGAGGAATGGCGAGAGGATAAAGTTCAATTCCGCCGAATCGCTTACACGATCCAGACGCGCATCGGTTACGCCAATCGTCTCACCTTCCGCGATCGGAGCCAGCGAAATCACAGTATTCACCGACACAGGGAATCCGATGCAGCGCCCAGCAATCTGCTTTCCATATTTGCCGCCGGTGTGCACTCGCACCAGAATGCGGTCTCCAGAAAAGAAGAGGTGCGGGTCTTCGGCATAAACATAGCAGGCGGAATGGGCGTCTCCGCGCAGGTAATAACGTTGGTCGGGAGTGTTGAACAGCCGCGCCTTCAACGTGCGCTCAAGAGCGCCGGAGGAAACCTTGAACTCTTCAGCCTTGCAGACCGGAACACAACAGACGAACAGGCAGCAGCACAACAAAGCAGTACGAATCGACATGGTCCCTAAATATGAGTTGCTCCCAGAATTCAGGATGCGATCCGGCACGCGGCATAGTGCCAACTCCGAAGCACAGGTTGAGGAGAAGCTCTGCATCAAGCTTACTCTTCCGTGCGTATGACTCACAATCTTAGCTCGGCGCTGCGGCTTGACCCGCCGCCCAACCATTGCTCAATCTGGCAATGGTTGGAATGCCTGCGGTAACCGTATTGGCAATCCTTTTTGAAATCCGCGCAACCATTAGCAAAGACGTAAACATCGCATTCTCAACGATTATCCATCTCGCCAATCGTCTATTCCTGCTTCTGCACCCGTTCTTCGCTGTATTTCTACTTATACGAGCTGTCGTCATACGCTGACCGCGAGCGGATTCGCAATCGCGGGTCGTTGGTTGGAAGGATTTGAATCGAGTGCTGCCCCACTGTTTGCGCGGGCAGATCGTAGCTCAGCACATATCCGCTATGCAGGTCGTCCAACACCATGCGCAGAACTGCCTTCACGTTTTGTCCCGGAGCAAAGCTCAGCCCGCCCGTGTTCGCCGCAAGGTAGCCCAGCACCGCGTCTCCATTCTTTCGTAAGGATTTCACCGGGCGCGAGTTCACCGAGTAGATCATCGCCTGCAGCTTTTGTGCCGCCTGCACTGCGTCCTTCACCGAATGCATGCTGATCGTGTCCACGCCATCGGAGAACAGAATCATCGCCGGACGCAACTCGGAATCGCGATTCTGCCCCAATATCTCCGCGGCCTGCAGCAGCGCATCGTAGAGCGGTGTTACGCCGCTGGCGCGCAGTGCATTCAGCTTCGTCTGCGCCGTTTCTCCCAGGCAGTTGCGCACACAAAGCAGTTGCGGACTTACTCCACCGAATGACAAGATCGATACTCTGTCGCGCTCCTGCCACGATGAATGTTCAACAAAGTCTTGTGTCTCGGCGATCTCCGCCGGTATTTGCGATGCTACCGAATCGCTGGCATCAAGCAGAATCACAATGTCCAGCGGGCTCACCGACGCAGGCTCGAAGCTGCGGAACTGTCGAATGATTGTCCCGTTGTCTACCACTGCGACGTCGCTGCTGTGCAGCACTTTTACAATGTGCCCATCGCGGTCGGAAACCGTGAAGGCAATTCGCACTTCATTCGTACGGCTGCGAATCGTGTATCCGTTATCGTCGGCTGCAAGCAGAGGAATGGAACAAATCGCGAGGGCCACGATCAATGAGACAAGAAAAAGTGCGATTCGGCCCTGCGTGGAAAGTTGCATCGCGAACTCCCTCGTCCATCCTCACTGCCGAATTTCCTTCGGAGCTGCGGCCCATCATCTTGCATTGGCTGAGACAACGGAGCTCTGCATAGGATTGTGCAACGCGGAGTTTGCATTGCGTTCCATCATTCGTTCTTCGCGTTCCCAATCTTCGCGGACCTTCATCTGCTGAATCAGAAAGTGTGACTTCGTCTTCTCATTCCCGGAAAAGATCATTAATTCATTCTTGCGAACCACGAAATCCATCTCCTCCGAGAGTGGGATGAACTCTTCAGCGCGCCGTCCCACAACCACGTACACAACCTTATCGGTCATCACCGTGTACTCAGGACAGCTGGTTCCGGCCGGTACTACGCCGGACATGGTGGCCATAAAGCCGTGCTGCATCACGCAGTCGGTCATTCGCATTTTGATCACCGTGCCCCTGAATGGCCAATTTCCCTGCGCTTGCAAAATAGCGGTCGTGCCCAGTATGAATACGAACAGCAAAGTAATGCGCTTCATTTCAACCTCTTAATAAGAACCGGCAAACGAACTCCGGCGGAGTTTGCATCGCCTTACTTCTATAACGGCAAAAAACCCGGCAACCTACAATGGCCCAGGTAATGGCGACACTTTTTTCCTATCAGCGCAAAAGCAGTGTGTTCTTCATTTGGGATTGTGACAACGAAAAAGAATAGGTGAAATACGAGGAGAGGAGTACGGGAGGACTATTCGCAGACTTTCACGTCAACCTTGGAGTTGAGTTGAAAAAGTTGCTGGATTGCGGTGGCCAGTTCCGGACGCCCCGGCGTTTCTTTCAACTGCCGGGCTAGCGTTGCCGAGATTCGCTGCGCGATGTGCGCCGACAGAGCCTTTAGCGCGAGATCCTGATCTTCCGTGAAGGGACCGAATTGATCCTTCAATTGGTCCCTCTCCTGCTGGCAGATAAGTTCCAGCCGCTCCCGCATCGCTGAAATCGTAGGCAGGATCGATTCCGACAGAAGCTTCTTTCGGAAGCCCGCGGCCTCTTCGGCAACAATGTGTTCGGCTAGTGGCAGCGCGACACGGCGGTGCTCATGCCTTTCCATCGCGTTGCAAAGATCGTCGAGGTCGTATGCGATCACTCCATCCAGCGTGCGAACGTTGGAATCCACGGTGCGCGGAACGGCCAGATCCACAATTACGATGTGTTTGTCCTTGCGCTCGGGCAGCACGACTTCCAGTTCTTCGCGCGTCAGCAGCACCCGCTGCGAGACTGCGGAAACCACCGCGTCCGCCCACAAAACCTGCTCCCAGAGACTTTCAGCGTGTGCGGCCTTCACCTTGCACTGACGCGCCAGTTGCTGAGCGTGCTCCCAGCTTCGATTCACAACCGTGATCTCGCCGGCTCCGGCGCTCTGAAGCTCGCGAACCGCAGCCAGCGCCATCTGTCCTGCTCCCAGGACGAGGATGCGCCGCTGTTGCAGGTCGCCAAGAGTTTCGCGACAGGCTGCAACCGCCATCTCCGCAACGGTTACCACGTTTGAGGCCGATCCCAGTTCCTGCCGAACCCGGCCGGCAACAGCGAAAGCCTTGGCCATCAGCGCATCCAGGAAACGTCCCGTCGTGCTCGCTCGCTGCGCCAATTGCCATGCGCCCAGGGTCGAGTTCGTCGACTCCGATTCGCCGAATACGGCGGAATCGATTCCTGAGGCCACGCGCAGCACGTGAGCCACGGCCGCATCGCCCACCAGGCGGTAAAAATTCGACCACTCCACCAGTTTCAGATTGTTCGACCTGGTCAGAAAACGAAGAACAGAGTTGGCGGCTTCGGAGGCGTCCTGAGTCCAGACTAGAAATTCCGTGCGGTTGCAGTTGGAGAGAACAATGACCTCGTCAACCGCTTCCGAGCGCGCCAGTACGGAGAGTGCTGACGATCTCTGAGCGGAGTTCAGCACAAAGCGTTCACGCATCGCCAGCTTGGCACTGCGGAGACTGATGCCGATCACCACCAGAGTCGGTTCCACAATTTTCTCCTTCGACTACAGTGATAAAGCACATCGGGTGCCAAACAACTTACCGGTCGCAGCGGATTAATCTCCTTATTTTCAAGTGGTTAAAAGTGTCGCTAGGTAAGGTTAGTGCAAGCCTTGCCGCCGCCGGTGTGGGAATTGCCCCAAGATGTGAGGCTGATTCCTCAACTCTGGATGGGGCGCCGCGGCTGTCAACACATGTTGGGGAGCTACAGTTCTAGTGCGGCGGAGTACTTACTTCTTCGTCTTCGGAATGCATCAGGCCGAATTTCTTCAACTTGTAGCGCAGCGCATCGCGGCTGATATCGAGCAGTTTTGCCGCCTGTGTCTGGTTGCGACTGGCCTGCTGCATGGCCAACTCGACCAAGCTACGCTCAATTTCTTCCAGGCTCGTGCCACCCTCCGGAATCGAAAGCCGGGGCAGGTTCTTGCCGTTAATGATCTGGAACTCCGGTTGTTGCGGGTGATTTGCGTTGCCAGCCGCGACGTTACCTCCCGACGAGACCTCAAATGCTGTCAGGCTGCTCAGCGGCGAGCCCACGGAGAACGGGAGGTACACGGGACGCAGCATGTCATCGTCTTCAAGAATCATGGCGCGTTCAATTGCATTTTTAAGTTCGCGCACATTTCCGGGCCAGTCGTACTTCGACAGCAGCTCGCGGGTTTCCGGGGTAATGCCGCGGACAGACTTGCGGAAACGCTTGTTGTAGCGCTCGATGAAGAAGTGCACCAGCGGCAGAACGTCTTCGCGGCGGTCGCGAAGGGGCGGCAGGAAGAGCGAAATGATCGCCAACCGGTAGTACAAATCCTGGCGGAATTGCCCCTCGCGCACTGCACGCTCAAGGTCGCGGTTGCTGGCGGCGATCACGCGCACATCCACTTCCTGATCTTTCACGCCCCCAACTCTGCGGATGACCTGTTCCTCCAGCACGCGCAACAGCTTGGCCTGCAGCAATCCGGAGAGTTCGCCGATTTCATCCAGGAAGAGCGTGCCGCCATCGGCTTGTTCAAACAAGCCTTTCTTCATCGCTTTTGCGTCAGTGAACGCGCCCTTCTCATGGCCGAAGAGCTCGGCCTCCATCAGGGTTTCCGGAATCGCAGAGCAATTGATGACGATCAGAGGCTTGTCTTTTCTACGGCTTTCAAAGTGTATTGCGCGTGAGATGAGGTCCTTGCCGGTGCCGCTCTCGCCCTGGATCAGAATCGTCGTAGCTTCGCTGGAGGCGACCTTGTTGACGAACGACATCAGGTCTTGCATGCGCTGCGATTCGCCGACCACGTCATGGTAAGCGGCGCGGCGGCGCTGCAGAACTTCCTTCTTCAGCGTCTCGTTTTCCGAGCGTAACTTGGTGGCTTCCAGCGCGTTCTTAACCGCAACACGGAGTTCGTCGTAATCGATCGGTTTTCCGATGAAATCGTAGGCGCCCTGTTTCAGGGCCTGTTTCACGTCTTCCAGTTGTGGGTCAGCCGTAATCATGATGACGGCGCGTGCGTCGCCGGCCTGCTTCAGTCGTTGAAGCACCTGCAAGCCATTCAGGTCAGGCAGGCGCACGTCCAGCAGCACAAGGTCGGGAGACTCGTTGCGGGCAAGGCGCAGTCCGTCTGTGCCGTTCTCCGCCTCAGATACCTGGTATCCCCACTCTTCGCACTTCTGCCGCAAGGACCAACGCACTAATCTTTCGTCATCGACGATTAAAATTTTCTCGCTCGGCATTTATTCGGTTGCCCGGAATCGGCTTTTGAGAGTATCACGGACCCGGCATTGCGTGGAGGGATTCGTGAACTTCGGCTGACCGATTATGATTCAGTGGGTCTGTTTTTTGGAAGAATCAACGTGAACTGGCTCCCCTTGCCAAGTTCACTGGTTACTTCCAGCCGCCCTCCGTGATCTTCCGCGATGCGGCGCGCCAAGGAGAGTCCCAACCCCGTTCCGTTCCCCTTGGTAGTAAAAAATGGCCGAAAAATGTTCGGCAGCACCTCCGGCGGAATTCCCTTGCCCGTATCGCTCACGCACGCGCTGACGTTTCGTTCGTCCGAGGAGAATTCAACGCAGACACTCCCACCCTTATCGCACGCCTGCACTGCATTCAACAAAAGGTTCAATAGAACCTGGTGGATCTGCCCGCTATCGAATTCCAGCAAGGGAAGCGAATTGTTCCGCACTACTTCCAGGCTCACCTGCTTGGCTGAGGCTTGATCGCGCGCAAATAGCGTAGCGTGCTCGGTCACGGCCACAAGGTTTGCCATCTCGTAGGTGGGCCGCTTGGGACGCGCAATCTCTAGCAGTTCAGTCACAATCTTATTGATGTGAATGACCTCGTGCCGGACCTCGCCCAGCACGCCTACCGCCGCTGAATCGGCGGGCAAGTCGCGCCCGACGATCTCCATGACCCCGGCGATTCCAGCCAGCGGGTTGCGGATCTCGTGGGCTAATCCTGCAGCCATCTCGCCCAGTGTTGCCAGGTGTTCGGCGCGAGATATCTGGGTGCGGTGCAGGCGCTCAATCTCTTCGCGGCTTTCACGCAGCTGCTGAACCATTTCGTTGAAATGCCGGCCAAGGTCGCCGATTTCGTCGTTTCGCCCGGCAAAGTCCACATTCACGAACAGATTACCTTCGCGAACCTGCGCAATTTTCTGCTGCAACTCCAGCATTGGACGATGAACCACCACTGCCAGAACCATGAACAGAACCGCGCAGATGGCCACGGCTCCGGCAACGGCGACGGCCAGAACCTGATTGCGCAATGGGTCTTGTAAGGTGAGCGTCACTAGCACGAACAACAGCAGTCCGTTCAGCAACACGAGCGCTACCGGTAGCAAAGTCTTGATTTGCCAGTTCAAACGAACTCGGCTCACCGGGTTCTCCTCAAAGAGCGATCATTTCTCCAGCATTATAAAGCGCCAAGCATCTTCGAATGGAGGACGGAGCGCCATCCGCCAATGCGTTAGCGTGTCCAAAGGTAAGATGCAGGTTTCCAGCTCCTGCACTGAAAACAGTTCTCATCGTGCAACTCTGTGACGAATCGGCGCCGTCCAAGTGAGTGACAAGGGGCGGAGGCGGGAGATTGCCGGTGCTCGGTGTGACGTGCCTCCGAGCTGTCCAATGCATTCGGCTTCGTTACAGGATTACGCCATGAAAAAGTTAATGCTAGAAGTCCTGTTTGCCCTCCTCACCATCAGCGTAGCGAGGGCTCAAACTTTCATCCCGGGTACGGACGTTCTGGGTGCACACAACAATGGCGGACGTGGCTGCGCGAGTTGTCATGCTCCTCACAGCGGCGGACGCGGTTCTGGCGGAAATGTCATCGGCACTGGCACCGCCGGAGTCTCGGGCATTCCTCAGGGCGATCAGGCTCTGTGGGGCACCGATCTTGCGCCGATCACCGCGCAAACCCTTCTGACCGGCGGCGGCACCTATACGGTGAACTTTGGTGGCGTGCAGCAACTCACCGCCGCATCCTCGCCGCTCATCTCCGGCATTGCGACGTGTTTGAGCTGCCATGACGGCAACATATCGAAGGGCGCCATGATGACCGGCCAGTCCTACGAACAAAGTGCAAACCTGCTGCCGATCGGCCACGGCACCGGTACCACCACAGGTCCGCTCTTCGGCGGCGCCCCCATTCCCACTCTACTGGGCAACGACAGCGGGGTTCCCGGCGACTACACCAACGATCACCCAATCGGGCCAGCCGCGACCATTACCGCGGTTGCCGGTGCTTCCGCTGGCGCCAACCTGACCTTTACCCTTGGCGCCAATGGCACCTCGAACACAATCACGTGGACCACTGCCGGCAACTATGCCACCTTCGTTTCCAACTACGGCTTCCCGGCTGTAAATGCGATGGTGGTCGATAGCACCTATCGGGTTCCCTACGTGGTCTGCACCACCTGCCACAACCAGCATCTTATGAATGTCTATAAGTCCAGCGCCGCCGGGAGCCCGACCACCAACGGCATCGCCGGCTATGCTGCGGGCAGCACCTTTGCAACCTACTTCTTTGTCAACTCTCCGTATAACCCGGGCGCGGCATGGACTCCGACCTCTGCTCCTTCGACCACTCAGTTCTGCCGCCAGTGCCACTTCAGCCACGCCAACGAGTACTATGGCGTCACCACTGTGACAACGGCGTTTTAGCTTGAAATGAGCTGGTTCGAAAAGCAAAAACAGTGAAGGCAGCCGTATCGTGGCTGCCTTCTTCATTTTGCAAAAGTCTTAGCAATGGATCTTCGTAATCGCCGATACCAAATCAGCCAGCAGCGTACGCATGCAGACCTGGCAGCAGGTAGGTCACGCCGAAGAAGGTGAAGATCACCACGGCAAAACCCAGGATGGCAAACCATGCCGCGCGGCGGCCCTTCCAGCCACGGGTGATACGCATGTGTAGATAGCCGGCGTAGACCAGCCAGGTGATGGCCGCCCACGTTTCTTTCGGATCCCAGCTCCAGTAGCTTCCCCACGCCTGGTTCGCCCAGTAGGCTCCGGCGGCAATCATCAAGGTTAGTAGCGGGAACGCGATACAGATAATCTTGTACGTCACGCGGTCGAGGTCGTCGGACGAGGGCATCATCCTCTGCAATCCTTCCCGCCTCCACAACAGCAGCAGGTAAAGCAGACCGGCGACAATTCCGCCCACCATCCCCGCCAGCAGGAAGGGATTGGCCGGCAGCGCGCTCGAGTACAGCCCATCCGCCTCCGGCGCGCCATACTGCCCCTGCTTTACGCGTGTGATAAAGATCGCAAGCCCCGCTGCCTGTAGCAATAGGGTAAGGAACATGCCCTTGCTGGCCACATCGAACAGCGATGCATCTTTCTTCACCTGTCCAGCAATGTAGAGCGCCAGCGGCGCCAACGCCGAAAGCAGAACCAGCAGATACAGCCAACCCAAGTCAGGAATGTGGATGAACAACGGACGCCCGCGCGACATCATCACTTCCGCCTTTGAGTCGATGTCGTAAGCGGTCACAGCCAACGCACCGGAACGGAAGCGGGTCAGCAGGATGGATGCGTAGATTGCAATCATTCCCGCCGAAGTCAGCGCTTGGAAGGACTCGGTCTTCATGTTGTCCTGGATCAGGAACATCATGGCCAGCGCAAAGCTGACCGCGCACGCCGCGTAGGATAGCATTGCCAGCGTCACGTGCACCTGCAGCCAGGTGGATTGCAGCGCCGGAACCAGTGGCCGCACATCGCTCGGAAGCAACTGCATCAGGATCACGGAAACCACTGTGATCGGCATGGTGATCGAGCCGATGATCTTTACCCTATAGGCCCGCTCGGCGATCAACGTCAGCAGGGCTAGGGTCCAGACAAAGCTCAGCAGCATCTCGTACATGTTGGAGAATGGCGGACGTCCGGCCACCGACCAGCGATGTATCACCGCTGCGGTGTTGGCTACGAATCCAAGCGCGGCCAGCAGTGACGCAGCGCTGACGTAGCGTTCGATCCCGGTAACGCCGTAACCCATGTACAGCGTTGCCGCGCCGGCATACAGCACCAGCGCTGTGTACAACATATTGGCCTCGCCATAGATCGGACCAGAATGTGTTTTAGCCACCGCCAACAGCGCTACCAGCAGCGCAAAGGCAACTCCCAGTCCTACCAGAACCAGCAGGGAAGCTCCACTGGCCGCCCGTTGCTGTTCTACTTGTGCGTCTGACATAACTCTTATGACTCCTGCGTTGAACCTGGGCTCTATGCCTGGGTCAGCGTTTTCTCTTCAGTCTTCCGATCGGTGTTGGCCGTGCCGTCGAGTTCCTTGGCCAAGGCCGTCTTGATCTGCTCAAACTTTGTCTGGAAGCGGTCGCGGTTCTTGTTGGTGGTGCCGCCCATCCACAACAGCTTTCCGCCTTTGCCGTCTTCGACAATCGTGGCCCAGATGCGGACGTGCTGGGTGTAGAACGCAATCACCAACCCGATGGCCATAAGGACGACACCAATCCACACCCCGAACTGCCCAGGTTGGTGCGATACCTCAAGCCCGGTGAACTTCGCCCAAGTTGCTCCCTTGATGGCGAACTCATACGGCGCATCCTGTCCCTTGGTGCTGTTCATCTCCGAATACAGGATCCAGAGTTTCTTGGTTTCACCTTTGGCGTTGGTCAGTCCAAGCTGAATCGCCGGATTCTCCGGGTCGTCCGACTTCTTGTAAACCTCGTTGTCCTGAACGTAGTAATCTGGAACCCAGCGCAGAACACTCAGGCTCTCACCGTCTGCCAGCGTTGCCTTACCATCCAGAGGAACCTCCACTGCCGCGGCTTCTCCACCTTTGGTTGGCGTTGCCGTAAAGGTCAGCGTCTTGGGTGTGCCGGACTGCCCCATGCTCGACTGATAAATGCGAATTCCCTGAAACACAAATGGATCGTTGACCACGATGGTCTTAGTGGCCACTTCTTTGCCGCCTTCAATCAGCGCCAGCTTGGACCACCATTTTTTCGGACTTCCGTCCGCGTATGTCTCTTCTCCTGCGCCATCGCAGCGGATCAGGAACGGAAGCGTCTTCTTGCTCTCGCCGCCGCGATTGTCGCGCAGCGTGATCTGGCCGAGCGCTTGTCCTTCCGGAACCTGGATGTTGCCGCGGTAGCCGACAATGCCATCGGCGATGTATCCGGCAAAGATGCAAAGCAAGCTGAGGTGAACCAGATAGACGGCAAGGACAGAAAAGCGCTGCTTCTCGGCGTATAAACCAGTCGCGCCGCTCTCCGTTACGCGTTCCGGCCTCAGTCCTAGACGGCTCAACACGCGTTCTGTAACCGACAGCGCACCACCTTCGTCAGACACCGCAATTTTCACGGTCTGGGGCAGGGAAACCCGGAAAGCTGGCGTAGCAAAGCGAATCGGCTTCGCGTACACCTTCCATGCGTTCGGCCATCGATCCAGCGAGACGAAGATCAGACAGAGGCAGAACAAGCACAGCAGCAAAAGGAACCACCAGGCATGGAAGATGTCGGTAAGACCGAGCCGGTCCAGCAATGCCAAGGTCTGCGGCGAATATGCGCGCTGAATATCCTCCGGCTCTGAGGTGGGACGCTGCAGGATGATGGTGCCGACTGCCGAGAAAACTCCAACTACAATAATCAGAATGATACCCGTTCGCACTGAAGCGAGCGTTTCGTGCACTTTGGTCCAGATTGACTTCAAACCCATGCCGGGCTCCTACTTTCCAGAAAGCTAACAGCCTTGATTTGCAACTGTCGGGCCACTCGCTATAAATCTAGCAAACGGTTTGCTTCGAGTGAAATACGCAGGTTGTAGAAACTGCTTACGCGGTAGGTCATGGGGCATATCGCGCATATATCGCGTCTGTTCACTCACGATTTCCAAAAGCTCATCGAACCGAGCCGCACAAGCCTTCAAGTACCGTGGGCGATATTCCCCAGCGCGCACAACCGTCTTTACTTGCGGCAGCCATGCCTCGTCTCTGGCCATTACTCATGTGGCAAAACCAGCGTAAGAGAGCGCGATTTTCCACAAGACTCCCGGCGAGCCGAGCCAATCTATGATCCAACCACCTGTAACAGATTGAAATATAAGGCGAAAATAATTCTTGTCAAGAGATTAGACTTTGGCACATCGGCTGCCACTAGGATGTTAGCAGTACTGTTCTGTATTCTTCTCCTCGTTCCGCCGTTTTCCAAGCGGTCAGGCGGGAACCCATATTCGGGACGTACTTTTTAGGAGCAATTGGAGTCACATGAGCGAGAACAATCAGACCGCCAAGACCGGATGGAGTTCGGTTCAGGTCTACACCTTGTCCGTGCTTTGTTTATTGGTTGGCGTAGCCGTGGGTTTTCTTTTCCGGGGATCGACGGCAACGCAGGCGTCCGTGCCTGCCGCAGCAGTTCAACCCGGAACACCCAACACGACGGCCGCCGCGCAGGCAGGCCCAATGGCTCCAGGCGTCACGCCAGATCAGATAACCCCCGATCAACTGAAGAGGATGGTCGATAAGCAGGTGGCGCCGCTACTGGAAACGCTGAGCAAGAATCCAAAAGATACCGATACCCTGACGAAGGTCGGCGCGTACTATTTTGCGGGCCGGCAGTTTGAGGATTCGGCCAAGTATTACGAGATGGCCGCCAACATAAAACCGTCGGCCGCCGCGTGGACAAAGTTGGGAAATGCGCAATACTACGGTGGCTCTGGCGACAAGGCGATTGCATCCTTGAACAAAGCACTGCAGATCGATCCCAAGTCTGCCAATGCACTCTACAACCTTGGAATGCTTAAATGGCAGGTTCAGGGTGACGTGAAAGGTGCCATCCAATGCTGGGAGACGCTGGTGAATACGAATCCGCACCATCCGCAGGTGGAGCAGGTAAAGAAGATGATCGCTCAAGCCAAAGAGCACGAGAAGGTGCCGGCCGGGACGAAGACCGACAAGCCAGCCATGTGACTTGGCTTTATGCTTAGTGCGTGAATGCTTGAATCGTAGCCCGGCTCGGTCGAGGTATATTTCAAGTTATGAGTGCGTTTCAGGAATTGCGTAGTCTTCTGCGATTGCGCATCCTGCAAGTGTTCGCCCTTGCGTCGTTCCTGGCCTACATGGCCGCCATCGCCATGGTCTCCCGAACGACCGTTCGCGATCCCGACATCTGGTGGCATCTCAAGGTTGGCGATTGGATTGTCGAGCACCACGCGGTTCCCTATGTTGGCATCTTCTCCCGCACGGCCGGAACGCATCCCTGGATCGCCTATAGCTGGGGCTACGAGGCACTGCTCTCACGCTGTTATGCATGGTTTGGGCTGCTGGGATTCGCGTACTTCGGAGTTGTGCTGACGGTTGCCGTTGCCTTTGTACTCTTCTGGATTCTGCAACGGCTGTGTGGACGTTTCTGGATGGCATGGATTCTGTCGTTCGTCGGAAGCTTCGCATTCTTGTTCAGCCTCATGCCCCGGCCCGTGTTTTTTACCATGATCTTTTATGCAGTGTTGCTGATGCTTCTGCTGGAAGCTCAGAACACTGGCAAGATTCAGCCGCTCTACTGGCTGCCATTGGTCTTTGTGCTCTGGGCCAACATTCACATCCAGTTTATTTATGGGCTGTTTGTGGTCGGACTGTTTGCCGGAATCAACCTTACTCAGCGATTGGCCACTGCGGCAGGGCTCAAGCTAGACTTCCTGCGCGAGCCTTCGCTTCCATTGCTTCCGTTATCAGGAATTTTTGCCGCCTGTTTCGCGGCTACCTTCGTTGGTCCTTATTCCTACCACTTGTACGGCGTGGTAGCAGCGTATTCGAACTCGCACGTCCCCTACTTCATGATCCAGGAGTTGGCGGCCTTCGCATTCGACAACTTCACTCATTTTCTTTTGCTGTTGCTGACTGCAGCCGCCTTCTTCGCCGTAGGATGGCGCAAAAAGCTGGACCTCTTCCAGCTTTCCCTACTGATTGTTGCCAGTGTGATCGCCTTCCGCACCAAACGCGACGCGTGGTTTTTGGCCATTGCAGCCGCAGCCTTTCTCGCCGACCTGCCTTCCGGAGAATCTCCAAGGACAGCACGGCTGAAGCTTCCGGAGCTGGCTGGCGTGGGAGCTTTGGTTACGATCCTGGTGGTTCTGATTGCGGGCAACATTGGCTTCACCACTCGCGCCCTTGACCGCAGCATCAGTCAAGAGTATCCGGTGAACGCGGCCAATTTCCTGCGCCGCAATCCGATTCCCGGGCCACTTTACAACCATCTTGATTGGGGTGGTTTCCTGATCTGGTATCTGCCGCAGTATCCGGTCGTGGTCGATGGACGCAATGATCTGTATGGAGATGAACTGGACCTGCGAACCTATCAAAGCGCACAAGGCGAATCGTACATGTCAGACTCATATCTGAATGAGTCGGGTCTTGTGCTGATGCCTGCGAAATCCCCGCTGGCGAATCTGCTGACCATCGATCCGCGCTTTCAACTTGTTTATCGGGATGCGGTTGCCGTGATCTACGCCCGCCTCTAGCACAGGGCTGCGATCCGGCACGCACGGATGCCCTTTTCCCAACTCACAGTTAAGAGCTACTGCCGCACCAGAACCGTCGCAAGATCGTCCTGATACACCACTCGGAATTGCTGGCTCAAGGCTGGGAGAGTCGTCAGCGCTTTCGTTAGTCCAGCCTTTCGCTCCAGCAAGATCGTCTGGGCGCGGGAGAAACTTTGGTCTGTTTCAAGACGCTCGGCGCCGCTCATCACTTTGAGGTGTGCGGTGGTGAGCTTGTCACCATATAGGTTCGAGCGGCTGTCTATTGCAACCGGATATTCCGGTAAATACCAGGTCAGGAACCCACCCCAGGAAATAGGATTGAACAATGGTGGCGGAAGCTGATTGTTCCGAATGAAATCGCAGGCCTTCACCGGGAAACTTTGACTGACGCGCTGCATCAGCATGGCTCTGCCGGGGACGCGAGCGATGGCAGCTCCCAGTACAAGCAGAACCAGCGCTGCGACAACTGGCCGCTCCCACTTCCAAGCCGGGTGGTTCGGAGGTCCAGTCGCGTGTTGGCGTTCGGCCAATGCATCGGCGATGACTGCAATGGACGGCAGAGCCACACACCACACGTCTCGCTGCACACGGAACGCGAGCATGACAAACACGCCCATTACGCCGAGTTTGAAGAGGTCACGCGAACGCTGCCGCCCCAACGTAAAGAAGGCCGCCATCACCAGCAACATCAGCGCGAAGTGCTGCGGCCGCCGGAATGCCATGGCGTGCATCTCCGGGAGATATCCCAGCAGTACGCTGCTGTAGACCGTGTTGAAAGCGGTCCGGAAGAGTTCAAGCGGATATGGCGTCAGCAGAGTTGCTGCGACTGACAATCCACTCACCAAGAAAATTTTCCCTAGAGAATACTCGGCCGCCCGGGGCCCAGCCGTCCGAGGCAAAGTAATGCCGCTCGAGTAGAGCAACCGTTCCGCAATCTCAGCCAGCAGAAAAAGACCTAATAACAGGAGGCCATTTACAAACTGCATGTGCAAGTTGGCCCAAAAGAAAAATAACAACGGCAGCCAGTAGAGCGGGCGCACGTCACCATCCCGGCGGCTGCGGAAGAGCAACATCAGCTCCACGCCAAAGAAGAGAATCGAAACAGAGATCGGAGTTGGCTGCAAATCTACAATCGCAAACTGGGCAGCCGCCGAAAGTGCAACCGCGCCCCAAAAGTTTCCGCGCCTGCCACGCGCCAACAGAAAGCACACTAGCGCCAGCGCTATCTTCAGGCTCATTAGCAATGCGGGAATTGCGCGCAGCCCTAGTAGCCTGTATGCCGCTGCAAGCAGAATGTCGTATCCCCAATCGGTGGCAATCCACGGCGAATCAGGATACTGGGAAAACAAACCGGTGCGCGGGATCGCGTGGCTCTGCAGCATCCAGAGCCCAGTGCGCAAGTGCCACCAGATGTCGGAACTTGAAACGGCTGTGAGGCGGAAGCCCTCGTAGATTGCGGCACACGACAGCAGTGCCAGCAATGCGGTAATGCGCAAGGTAGAGCGTATGAGATTACTTTGTCCCAGGCGCTCTACGTTCCTCTCAGCGGTCTTGATCGCCATCGCCGCTATTGTAGCCGCCTCAATGTTTGGGGGCGATAGTGGTTCTAGATCCGACCGCAGCGATCGCAGCCGTCACTGAACCATCAGCGTTGTGATTGAAGTTGTGGCACTTGAGGGTGCATGTATCGGTGCCGCTGTTGTAGGAAATCGGAGCATTCGAGAAATCGTTCCGGCCCACGACCGCCAAATCGAAATTCACCAGTCGCGCCCCCGTCACATTCGTAGAGTCCGAGCCCATGCCATGCGAGGTGTGGCATACCGAGCACGAGAACCCGGCGTTGATGTGGATGCCATGCTTGGCAAAGGAGCTTGCGCTGGAGACGATGTTGGACAGGTCGTGACACTTGGCGCACAAGGAATACGGCCCACCGGCAGCAGGATCAAGCACCACAGGCTGAAGATTCTGAATTGTGCTTCCCGGTCCGGCGTTGGGCGGGTTTCCCGGCGCAACTTGGCTGAACTCGTAACGTCTTTCCAGAATATGCGAGTACTTTGAGCCATGCGGTCCGTTCGGTCCGGCTCCACCGAATTCGCGATTGTCGTCGCTGTTGTGGCAGTCCGTGCACAGGATTCGGGTACTGATCGGACGCCCTTGCGTGTGGCCGTCCAGGTTCCACATAAACTTCAGCAAGCTGGGTTGAGGCAAGGCGCTGTTGCTGTCGTGCATTACCGGGTGGCTGGACTTCACGGTTACGCCGAACTGCGGGATCAAATTCAGCGGATCGCCGCCGGTAGCCGCTCGCACCGGCATGTAGCCAAATACCGTCAAAGACTGCTTGCCCGGACTGGTGCCGTGGCAACGTAAACAGGTCTCGTATTGATTGACGGCAGGATTCACAGAACTTGTGCCATCCGTCGCGCTGACCCCGGGCGTACCGTTCTGCGATGGACGAATTGTCGTCAATGCAAAGCTTCCGGTCTGTTGTGTAGCGTGCGGTTCATGGCAATCAACGCAGGTGGCGTGGCGGTTGTTCGTGAGCACCAAACTTTCGTTCGAGGTGTGCTTGTTGCTTCCCGCGGGAAATGGATGGCCGGTCTTGGCAAACTCTGCGAACACGTTGGGAATTGCGGGGGAAATGTTGGAGCCGCCGTTGTGGCAGGTGCTACAGCTCTGCGTCGTCGCATCCATATTCGGAATCGCTGGAGTCGGTCCGTTCAGCAATTGCGCCCCGCCGGGAGCGTTGTGAGTTTTATGGCAGGAGGCGCAAGCGTTCTGCTGCATATTGACGTACGGCCCCAGGTTGGCGGTCTTGGACACCTTGTATGAGGCCGTCCCATGGATACTCTGCCGCCAGGCAGTGAAGGGGTTATACGGGCTCCCAACGGTGGGGCGCGCAACGCTCCCCTTTGTTTCGCTTGCCGAGTGAATCCTGGAAGCCGTTATATTTTGAGCCGGCTGGCTCACATGGCAGGCCAGGCACAGAGCCGAACTCGCATTGCTCATCACCAGGAAATCCCCGGCTACCGGGTCATTATTCTGAATGTGTGGATCATGGCAGCTGGTGCACTGCACGTTGTAGTGCATCTTTACCAATGGATTGCCGGTAGTGCCGCTGCACAGACTCGTCACAAGATTGTCGTTATCGCAGTTCAGTGGGAGTTTGAAATTGAAGGGATGCACCCCTTGCAGTGTGCCGACAAACAAATCGTTGCTGGCCATCGTGCCAGTCATCTTGACGGTGCCGTAGGGGACGGTCTGTCCAGGCGCGACCGTGCCATCATGACAGCTAAGGCAGAGATTGCTGGCCGAGCCCAAGGTAGGCTCCTGTACCGTGTTGACCAAAGTCGTGCTGGAGTAGAGCGTGTAGGTCGTGTTTGTTGAGAGCTTCTGGGCCCACAGCGGTGTAAAAGGCATGGTGATGCCGGAGTGCGGAGCATGGCAGAATTGGCAGGCGGGCAATCCCCCGGTAACTGGCCCAGGCCCTCCCGGTCCCAAATTATGAGTGCCCAGAATATCCTGCCCCTGGAGGGCGGCGGCAACAAACAGAGCGCAGACGATCAGAAACTTCTTCAATGCGTTCCCCCCTGCACCTGCTTTGGCAGTCCGTAATAGCGAAACACCTGCACGCGCCGATTAAAAGAATCCACCACATAAATACGATCGCCACGGTCTATAAACAAACCCGAGGGCAACTGGAACTCGCCTAACCCAGCCCCCTTTTTCCCGAAGAAGTACAACAGACGGCCCTCGCGATCGAAAACCTGAACCACACCCCAGAGCGCATCGACCACGTAGAAATGCCCCTCCGAATCTTCTCCAACGCCTTTCGGCCGGAACATCTTTCCTGTGGTGTCACCGACCTGTCCAACCGCTCCCTCATAATTCCCGCTGCGATCAAGAAACTGCACCCGGAAATTCATTGCGTCTATGACTAACAAATCGTGAGCGTCCAAATGAAGTTCGGTTGGAAAATAAAACTCGCCGTTTCCGGTACCGTGCTTTCCAAAGGATTGAAGCACCTGTCCTCTCATATCCAGCACGAAAATCTTGTCCCTCAACGTGTCGGTCACATAGATCCGCTGCGCCTCTGAATCGACGGCGATCCCGGTAGGCCGTTTGAAGTAACCCTCGCCGCCCTTCAGGCTGCCGATCGTATGCTTGAACTTTCCGTTGGCCTCAAAGACAAAAATCTTCCCCGACTCGGAATCGGTGACATAGATATTATCCTGAGCATCCACGGCGACACACTGCGGGGCCAGCATCGGGTCCTTGTCTTTCTCCGCGCGTTGGATGAACTTGTACTTGTGCTGCTCGAAATCAAAAATGTGAACTCCCTTGGCGCCGGGATCTGTAATGATGGCTCGCCCATGCGAGTCGACAGCGATGCTATACGGGCGAATCATTTCGTGGTACTCGGGCTCGCCCGCCACAAAGTTTACGAGCTTGGTCCAGAACCCAGGCTTGCCCCGCACCTCTTTTTCGGAGCTGAATGCTCGCTCGAAGCTAAGCTTGCGGCCGCCCTCCATCAGCAAATCGGGTGGCGCCGGTACCATCGGTGGACCGCCCTTTTTCGCGGCCAACGCAGGGACAAGAAGCAGCAGCACTAAGGAAGCAATTGCCCACCTGCGCTGATTTCCAATCATCCAGCCTAGAATGCTTTGAACCATCTGGTAATCCCAAAGAAATACGAAGTTGCCGCAGTGGGAAGAGTACCGGAACCGGTAAGGCTCTGTACATATTTGGTGGCTCCCGCACTGATCAGCAGCTTTCTGAGCTGGTACGTCGCCAGGCCGTAGTACACAGTCGAGCTGTTATTCGAGGTCAGGGTTGGGCTTTGGGTATTGCCGTCTGACTTCGAATAAGAAGTGGCAATTGATATCGCCCGGGTCGGATGCACATTCAAGGTGCCACCGCGGCTTGTACCGTTATAAAGGATCACATTGCTGACCAGCGGTGGCGGCAAAGGCACTCCAACCAACCCACTGCTGGTGAGGAATGACGTACCGTTGGATTTCGCATAGTTGCCCGACAACACGGCAATGCGCCATCTCACGATGCCGAAGAAATTCTCGGATGTGTTTCCGTCACCGGACTGTTGCACAAAGGCGCTGTGGTTGGCATTGACTCCGGCAAATACCGATAAACCATGCTTGAAGTTGCGCCGGATATCGCCTCCGTAGTTGATATTAGAGGTTGTATAGGTCGCAAGAAGGGTCTCGGTATCCTGGTCGTATGCGCCAAAGAGACTAGTCTCCCACTGGCCAACAGCCCGGTGGTAGGTGATGCGGCCAATCGCCCCGGCTCGGCTGTTACCTTCCTGATTGGCCGTATCCACCAACCCGACAACGATCGTCAATCCCTTGATCCGGCGCAAAACGTTATAGCTTGCATTCAGGCCAACTTGTGTCAGCCCAAAGTTCTGGCCAGCGACGTAATCCTCTGTGCGGGTCACGTAGCCATTCAGCACCAGGTTGGGCAGCACCGTATAGAAAGTGCTGGCCGTGGTGATGAGTGAGTGCGACGTGGGACTCGCAAAGCTCGTAAGAGGTGTTTCCCCGTTACTGATTAGCTGTTGTTCCAAGCTGCCAAAAAGATTGTCAGTGTAGTTGGCGGTGACCGTCACCGGCAGCCGGCGGAAAGGCAAGCTCAAATTCACCAGGGCGTTGTCGGTCGTGCCAAAGGTCTGCCCTCCGGAGATGGTGTCGGTGTAGCTGGTCCGGTTAAAGCCTGCGGAAATGTTGCTCGTCGCCAAGAAGGGAAGTTTCCGTGTAGCGTTTAGATAATATAAATTCGCCGAGTTGGACGAACTAGCCGTACTGTCCCCGCCTGCCAGAAGTCCCCCGACAGATGAGTCCGTGTCCTGATGAGAGTAGCCGCCGTTCAGGTAAGTGCCGAAGAGACGATAGCTGCTTCCAACGCTGAAGACGCGGTTCGTAAATGTGCTCGAGGAATCGCTGCCCAACACCGAATTCGATCCGCTTCCATTTGAGAAACCTAGCGTTAGACTCGGCAAGTCAGGCAATTTGATATTCCAGCCAAGGGTGACCTGGTGGCTATTTTCCTTTGTGATCAGCCCTGTAATGCCTGGAATTCCGAACGTTCCCGTTCCATTCCATTGCTGGTTAAAGCTCACAAACGCCGGAAAGTGAGTGCCGTTAAACATGTTGACAATGCCCGTGTATCCGCTGCTGTCACTGATGGACTGCGAGGTGGAATTGTCTTGCGACCGGCCGTAATAGGGCAGAACGTTGAAAGAGATAAACTGTGGAAGGTAATAGTATCCGCGGACCGAGCCATCGCCACTTACGTCAATGGAATGGTCCGACGATTCCTGATTACCGAAATCCCCGTTGTAGCCAGCCGTAATTTGCCCGTCCATCGTTAGATGCAGGCCGCCACGGCTGATCTGCGCCGTCATGGGTAGCGCCCATAGGAGCACAAGCCCGGCCAGATAATGGCAATTCAATTTAAATTTGCGCATGAAAGCTCGGCACGTAACACGTACGAAATGTCTCTCGAAGCCCTGAGTTAGGACCACCCACTACATCTCTTGCACGTTCGCGCTCTTCCTCAACCTCTCGTCAAATTCGGCGCGAAGGCGCTCATGCTTGTCTTTTTCCAGGTCTTTGAGCAGACGGCTCTTCACCGCTTCAAACGTTACCTTGCCAGGCGGTGTGTGGGCGTTCAACCGGAACAGGGTATAAGCCTCACCGAGTTGAATCAGCTCGCTTACCTGCCCCGGCTTCATCGCCAGCGCAGCTGCCACAATTGGCGGCGGCAGCTTGTCGCGATCCACCGCCTTATGGTCTCCCATGTTTACATGGTAGTCATCTTCCGAAAGCTTCTCTGCCAGCAGGCCAAACTCCTGATAGCTCTTGGTGGCCTTGGCCTGGCGTAACGCATCCTCTGCCCGTTTGCGGGCTTCCTTCTTCACTGCGTCTCCGCCATTGGACGGCGGCAACACTGAAATAGTTTGGATGCTGAAACTCTCGCCGTATTCAAAGAGCTTTGGGTTTTTATCGTAAAATGCATGGGCCTCGGCCGCGCTAACCGCCGATTTATGATCCACTTCCGCCTTCAGCAGAGCGTCAATCAGCAGCGAGCGGCGAATTCGCGCACGCAACGCCTGCCGGGAGCCCTTCAATTCGGTTTTCAAATACTCATTAAAACTCTCTTCGGTTGGGAACTGCCTGCGGTATGCCGCTACGGCCTGGTCCAGGCGCGCCGCTGGAATCGTCATCTTCCTGCGTTCTGCTTCCTGGTACACCAGTTCCTCGAACTCAATCATTTTTAGCGCGCCCTGCCGGATCTTCGCTTCCTCTCCTTTCGGGAAGCCGTTATGTTGGCGGGCGTATGGGAAGATATCGAACATCTCACGCAATAGGTCGCGGTCGGACAGCACGGTTCCATTGACGCGCGCCACCGGCTTGTCACTGACCTGCATTGCCGGGCTGGGAGCGTCGCGGCGGGCGGCGGGCGGCGCAGTCGCGTCCCCCATCGACTTCATCGCCGTCGGCGTATGGGAGGCGACCTGGGCGGGAGAGGAAGATGCTGCCAACGCAACCAAGGCAGCGATCAGGAATCTGTTGTTCGCAATTTTCAATTTCATTCTCAGTTCTGGAGGTCGGAGCAAGAACTGGGGGAGAGTAACCTCTCCCCCGGGAAGACGAAGCAGTTCAGTTAGAACGCGGTGGTCACAGTATTCACGCCATAGTACTCATTGGCGTGGCTAAAGTGGCACTGGCGGCAGAACTGGGTGGTTGAAGGAGCAGCTGTCGGAGTCCATGCCGCACCTGGATTATAAGGAGCGTTGATGAAGAAGTACGTCGCGAAGGTGCTGCCGCTCGGGTTGCCCGCGATGGCGTTGGGAGAAGCGGAGGACTTGTAGACGTTCATGATGTGCTGGTTGTGGCAGGTGGTGCAGACCACGTACGGAACGCGGTTGACACCATCGACTACGGCGCCATTGACAGCCGGGAAGCCGTAGTTGGCAACGAACTGGGAATAGTTGCCGGCGGTGGTCCAGGTGATCGTGTTGCCGGTGCCGTTGGAACTCAGGGTATAGGTAAGGTTGGCGCCAGTCGCGGAACCAGCAACCGCAGTAATGGTAGCCGAAGGTCCGATTGGGTGGTCGTTGTTGTAGTCGCCGGGGGTGCCGCCGTCGTTGCCCAGCCAGGTCGGAATCGGAGTGGAGCCGTACAGGGCTCCCGTGCCCGTGGCTCCGGGCCCGTGGCCGAAGGGCAGCAGGTTCGCAGCCTGTTCGTAGGACTGACCGGTCATCATGGCGCCCTTGGAGACGTTTCCGTCATGGCAGCTCAAGCAAACTGCGATGCCGGAGATGAGCGGCGAGGAGGCGGAGGTGTACTGCTGCGCACCACCAAAGTTCACCGTGTAGGTACCATGGCCGCTATTGCCGGTAACCAGCGTCTGCGAAGTGATGATCGAAACGTCGGTGCCCCAGAGAGCCATGTCGCCTTCGACTCCGCCTGTGCTGGTGCCCGTGCCGCTAAGCTGTCCACCCGAGCCGCGTCCGCCGCTATGTGGAGCGTGACAGCCCGCGCAACCACGGCCGCCGTTATTGTGTGCACCCAAGGTATCAGTACCCGGGCTGAAGCTTTGCGCCATTGCAACGCTCATAGCGAGAAGGGCGAACAGGACTGCTAACAATACTTTCTTCATAATCTAAGAGCCTCCTGATAGAACACTCATGACTTAGCTGGTACTGCTTATTGCGGCGCGGACTTAAAGTTCGCCCGGTCCGTATTTGGCTGCCTAGGAACTGCAGCGTCTTTCTTCACTCCCGAACTTTGAACCCCAGTGCAGGTCCACTCCTGAGTTCGTCCCCCTCATATAGGCAATTGTGTCGCCGTTGCATAATTCATCATCTGATTACATGAAAAATTATCTTTAATCTATTGTTAATAAAAGACATACAATTCTGCTGATCGTGTGTAGTAAAGAATTTAATCAGGCCGCAAATGAGCTTACCTGGCGGCACCGGTGCGGCATCCAACCCAGCAACTCGCTTGGTATTGGTGATATTCCCCACTCCCAAGGCGTCAGCGAGCGCCGGAGGAGGAAAAAGTCGCAAAGCAGCAGCGAACGCACGTCGGTTTCAGCAAACCACGACTCCGTGCTCACACAGCTTCGGAGAATCGGGCGGAAGTCTCTGGCAAGCAACCTATAATCAAGGAGATACATGGTGAAAATCGCGAACGCTATGATTCTGAAGCTGACTGACCGAGTCGTCCTGCGTTGGGCCGTGTTGTTGCTCTGCGGATTGCCGGGCCTGTTGCATGCGGAGACCGGCAAGATTCTCGTCCATGTGCAGGACGCCCAGGGGAAGCCGGTTCCGGGTGTTGAAATCGGGGTGAATGGACGTAGTGACTCCAACCCCACAGGTTCGGATGGCGAGGTGCTTCTTTCGGTTAAGGCAGATGAAGGCGACTGGGGCGTAGTCCAGATCGTGCACTCTCCGCCAGGCAAGCAATACGAGATCATCTCTCCTTGGGATGGCCGGACGCAGATCTCACCATCCAAAGACGGATCCGGGGGCGATGTGCTGGTGATGGTCGGGCAGCGGGGCGACCGGGAGCAGCTGACCAACCGAAACGCGGTTCGTGCCTTTGCCGAGAAGATCAATCAGGCAAACGCTCCTAAAACGGTGGGGACGCGGCCGGGAGGTGACGATCCAAAGGCCAACCTGGAGAGGATTGCAAAACAGCACGGACTGGCGCCCGAAGACCTTGACGCCGCGATCCGCCAGTGGAGTGCGAAGGCCAAGGATCCTTATGACGTGGGCATGGGTGCGTTGTACGAGAGGAACTACGCAAAGACCACGGCCAGCCTGCAGCAATCCCTGCAGCAGAGAGAGGAGCTGACGGCAGCCCCAAAGGACATTTGCGACGCGGCGTTCTTCCTCGGACGCTCTCTCTACGCTCAGGGAAGATATCGGGAATCGGCAGGAGCGTACCAGAAAGTGCTGGCTTTCCGCCCCAAAGATGCGGCGGTGTCCAACGATCTCGCATTAAGTTTGCAAAGGTCTGGCGACTATGAAGGTGCCGAGGTTCTATACCGTCACGCGCTGTCAATTACTGAAAAGACCTCCGGGTCAAAGCATCCGAGTGTTGCCACAGCCCTCAACGATCTTGCCGGACTGCTTCAGGACAAGCGCGACTATGCGGGAGCCGAGGCGCTCTTCCGGCGCGCCCTGCAAGTCGATGAAAAGGCGCTTGGTCCGGAGCATCCCGAGGTCGCCAGGGACCTCAGCAATCTTGCCGAATTGTTCCAGAGCGAGCGAGACTATGCGAGTGCCGAACCGCTCTTCCGCCGTGCCCTAGCGGTCGATGAAAAGGTGTTTGGTTCTGCGCATCCTGCTGTGGCCACGGCCCTCAACAATCTTGCCGTGTTGCTGCAACTCAGGGGCGACTATGCGAGCGCGGAGCCGCTGTACCGTCGTGCGCTGGCGATCCACGAAAAAGCGCTTGGTCCCGAGCATCCCGATGTAGCCAAAGACCTCAACAATCTCGCCGAACTGCTCCTCGTCAGGGGTAATTATGCGGGAGCGCAGACACTGCTGCATCGTGCGCTGGCAATCGATCAAAAAGCGCTAGGGACAGAAGATCCAACTACGCTTCAAATTCAGAAGAATTTGGCTGCCTTGCCGACGGCAACCTTGAAGAAGCAATAACATTGCCGTAGCCGGTCCTGTGGCAGCTTACTTTGCCGCCGAACCCTGCTGCGGGACTGCTGCGGGCGCTTCCTGTGCCGCGGCTGGCATCGCCGTATTCTTCTGCGCCTCTGGCGTCACCTCAGTGGAGGGTTGAGCCACACTCGCCGGTGCTGCTGGAGTGCTCTCCGCAGCCTGCTTTCCCGCCTCCGCCTTGCGGCGCTCAAATTCGGCGCGCGCATCAACGTCTGGGACATAGCGGAACATCTGCACGCGGCCCATATATTGCTCGGAGGTGAAGAGACGGTTCTTCGAGTCAATGAAGAGCCCGGTCAGTCCCTGGAACTGCCCTGGAAACTCGCCGAATCCGCCAAAGCCGAGAAGCACCTGGCCCTCGGGGGTAAACACCTGCAAACGGTTCAGCATGGCGTCCGCTACCCAGACGTGGCCGTCGCGATCCACGGCAATGCCTTTGGGACGGGCAAACTCGCCGATACCGTCGCCGTTTTTCCCAAATGCACGGATAAATCCTCCGTCGGCGTCGAAGACCTCAACCCGGTCATTCAGCGTGTCTGCAACGAAGAGGTTGCCGTCCTTGTCCACCGCGACGTTGGTGGGCTTGGAAAACGTGCCAGGTGCGGTAAGCGTGTGATCTTTACCCGGGACACCGATCTTGCGCAACAGCTTGAAGCTGTCCGCGTCGTAGACCAATATCTGGTCCGTCCCCGTGTTGGCCGCATAAAGAAAGCGGTTTTCGTTGTCTATGGCAAGCCCGGCAACATCGTTCATCACGCCTTCGCCAAACGCGCCCTCCAACTTATGCTGGGCGTTGAACACCAGCACGTGATTGTATAAGCCGTCAGAGACGAAAAGCCGGTCTGAGTCATCGATGGCGAGGCCAAATATGTGGCCGAACTTGGCATCCGAGCCATTCTTGATAAGCGTCGTGTCGTCAGTCTCGGGATTGACGACAAAGATGGCTCCCACCTTGGTGTCCGCAATGTACAGTATCCCCTTGGAATCCACCGCCATCCCGTAAGGAGTAAGCAGCTGAAACAGAGGTGTCCTTCCAGCCTTTCTATCCGCCTCTTGCTGGCTGACACCGGCTAGGCGGTCCATCCAACTCTTCTTCTTCTCGGCCTTGGGAGTTGCCGCAACCGTCGGAGGCTTCTGGGCAGAGAAATAATCCAGGTACTTGAGCCGTGGGATGGCCGGTGGGGGCGGCCATACGTAGACCGACGTGTCCATCCTCTTTACCGGCGCGGGTTCTGGTGCGGCAGCGGCGGCTGTCTTGTTTTTCTTCTGAGCCAGGGCCGGAGACGTCCAAGTAGCGGCCAGCAACGCGAACACAACCGCAGTGGTGATTCCACCGCGTATCGACTTTTGGCAAACGTCAAACATTCTACAGCGCTCCAGGTTTACCGGGGGTAATCATACCCTTGTGACAGGTCTGGCAAAATGCCGTCCCATTCGCTTGATCCTTTACCAGCAGATCGGGTTGTGCCGACGCGTGAGGCTGATGGCAAGTCAGGCAATTCAATGGGATGAGAACTTTCTTTAAGTCGTTCGGATCCATCCGGTCCGTGACCGGGTGGCCCTCCACCGGGTGCCCCAGACCAAACGCAATCGGCAACACTGGCACCTTGGCGAAGTAATCTTCTGGCAACTTCACTTTGCCGTCGAAGATCGTCACCAAGTGCTCGCTCTCAAGTTTCGCAGGCTTCGCATCCGGACCGTGACACTCCAGACACAACGCATTGGGAGTCTTGGCGCGCAACAGGTGTTCATTGTCGTTACCGTGCGGATCGTGACAGGTGGCGCAACCTTGCACAAAAGCCGGCTGATGAACGTGCGCCTTGTTGCCCTGCTCGGCCTGATCGGTGTGGCACCCCAGGCACACCGCGACCGCATTCGGCTTCGGGAATCCCGGAGAGCTACCGGCGTGCGGATTGTGGCAATCCGTACAGTCCCCCGCCGCGCCCGGATGTTGCACCTTCGCCTTCTCGATCTGCTCGCCCTTATCCGAGTGGCAGGTAAGGCAAATTTCTTTCGGAGTTGCTGCTATCAGCACCACCTTGCCGTCTTTGGCCGGGGCGTGGCAGGTATCGCACTGTCCGCCGGCAAATGGCACATGGGTAAATTGTGCCATCAGCTTCTTGCTGCCCGAAGAGTGCGGATCGTGACAGGACAGGCAATCCGCTGTCTGGAACGGCTGGCCCTGGTGTGCCTTTATCAGCGTTTCATCCTTCGGGTCGTGGCAGTCAATGCAGAGCGCCGGAGCATCCTTGGTCAGGTGGAAATCAAACTCACGCTTGCCGCGCTCGCCGGTCTTGTGCGTGACGTGGCAGGTGTCGCATCCCATGTCCAGCGCGGCATGGCGGCTGCCGTCCTTCGGGACATCAACGCCAGTCTTGTGGCAGCTAAGGCAAAGGTTCGTATCCTTGCTATCGCCGCTCTCGGGCTTAAGCAACTGATATTTATTGTCAGAGGTATGCGGATCGTGGCACTTTACGCAATCGCGCACCGCCGGTGGGTGAACCTTCCCTTTGATGTCAGCAGCCTTTTTGTCGGCATGGCACGTAACGCAAAGAGCCGCAGTGGTGGTGGTGATGAGCTTTGTGCGGGTGATACCTCTATTCACCCGGATCTCGTGACAGCTGGTGCAGCCCATGGCAATCGCCGAATGGACCGACTTGCCCTTCGTCTTATCCTCGTGGCATTGGACGCAGGTCGCAGGATCCTGTTTGGGGTCGAGGGGAACCGGATGCACTCCCGCCCAGGCCACCGCACAGAAGGCGCTGGCTAAAGCCATCACTGAGATCGATTGCAGGACCCTTTTCACAACCACCTCGCACGGTTTCAGTATGCAATCGCGTCGCCGTTGTCGCCTAGCCTCCGAATTCCTTCTTGGGGAATTCGTAAGCGATTGAGACGATAGTATATACAAATCTCCCGCAGCCGTCTGAGCGCCACAAAACCGCGCAATCCTTGAACATTTCAGATGCGCCGTCGCGGCTTCTAACACAGACCGCCTCCGTTTACTACGTCAAATCCCCCATGATCAAAGACATAGACATAGCCTCGCTTGTTCGTGCAAGCACATCACATTCGGCTGACCGCCTCACCGGCGAGAAGATGCGGTGCCGCAAGCGACTGCGTGTAGCGACGGATTGGCAACAAGGTTGGGCCTGTTCCAGACCCAACTGCCGGGATCGCCCCACACAGGATCGGCGTTTGTCGCCACCAGCACGTTGATCTGGAAGGCATCGCAAAAGCTGTCCAGGTCCCAATTCCGCACGGCATTGGGATCGTTAAACACTGCGGCAACCGAGGGGAATACCGCTCTGCACTTTTCATAATCGCCTCCGAAGGCGCTCCCACAGCCAGCGTCCCCCATCACCGCCTGTCGCGTCGAATACAGGTGAGCGATTAGAACCTCGTCCCGCACCGGGTTGTACTGCACCGAACTATTGGAAGAGGTCAATTCGTTCAGACGGCCGAATCCCTCCCGCATCCAGTACGTGCGCCGCCCGAAGCCAGGCGCGCCGAGAAAGCGCTCCGTGCGCACGATCTTCCCCGCATCCGCCAGCGGCGCATACCAGCGCAGTGCCAAAAGCTGATAAGCCGTTCCTGCCACGCCCAGAACGAGCGTGCAAATCAAAGAGGTTTTGATCCACCGCGCCCCAAGTCCTGCATCCCTTCCGAAGAAAGCGTCGTGCACAATCGGTGCCGCCCATATCAGCAGCACAAACTGGACCACCAGCATTCCCCTGAACCCCAGGTCGTTGGCGCCGCTCGTGTCCGACCTCATGATGCTCAACGTCAGCAGGCAGACCGTGAACATCATCCAAGCCATGCGTCGCTGCCTGCTCAATGGCACAGGGCTCCGCCACTCCCGCCGCAGACACAACACCATGATCAGCGCGAAGAATCCAAATTCGAGGACGTACACGAACAAGAGAATCGGCAGCTTCGCCAATTCGAGCAGCAGATGGTTGTGTGCTCCCATCCTGCCGAGGAGTTCCAGTGCATCCGGATAATCGCGAATTGCAAAATAGGCGAATCGTTCGCCATGACTGACAGTACTCAAGCCTGTGTCCACCGGCTTTGAGAGCAGGTCCCGCAGGTACGGCCATGAGAGCAACAGTGAAAATATGCCGCTCGCGACATAAGCCATCAACGTTTTGATTCGCTTCTCGCGAAGAGTTTGCAGCGCCCACAGAATCGCAAAAACGGCGAAAGCGAAAGGCACGTAGACCGAAAGCCCCGCCGCGCTGGCAAAGGCCAGTCCCGCCAAACCCGCGGCCCAGATGGTTTGGCGAAGCGGACTGTCTTCATCAATCGTGGACAACACCAGCAGCCCAACCATGCACGCCGTAAGCGATGCTACGTGATGCGGCACCCATAGCAACGAGCCCAGCCAGGACGTGATCTGGTTCGGATCCCACCACTCCATATCCGGCGGAAAAACGTGATAGCGATGGACCATCACGGCATAGGGAAGAAGATCCAGCCCAGTGACGGCCAGCAGCGCAATCCCAATCACGGACTTTTTGCGAAGATGTTCAGTCTCGCCGAGAAAGTGCTTCAGAAAAAGTGGAATGGCGGAGGCCAACCCCACCCCGCTCCAGAACACGCTGGCGTCGAAGCACGCCTTGGCGCTCAGGCCGAATAGCTGCATCGGCAATGCGCAGACCACATACCAATAGTAGAAATAACGAAGAACAGGAATCTTCCCCAGCCCATAAAAGGGATTCAAGGGCGGAACTCCGCTCCTCGCCGCCGCCTCCACGAAAGGCACCCGCACCGAATGGTCGAACGCCACATAGCTGACGTACAGGCGATTGCCGATTTGCAAATCGGCCAGCGAGAACTGCACCAGCAGAAACCAGGCCAGCATCATGCCCAGCAGAATCCATGTGCTGCGCCGAATGCTGGAAAAGAATCCAGCGGGAAGCGGGAACCTGCGGACGATCGTCGATATCGAGATCAGGGCGAGCAGGAGAAACACCGCAAGTGTGACCTTGTAGGAAGAAACCCTTGTTACCAAAACGGCCAGGATGGGAGTGACCGCGACGGAGAACGCCGCACTAAACAATAGCTTCTCCGCCGCCGAACGGCTGCGCATTCCGTGTACATTGCCGGCTAGGGCCACCAGATATCCGGGAGGAAGGAGAAACAGTGCAAAAGCAACAGTCGCGAGCGTGGTCTGCACCAAGTCGGCAACCGTAAAGTTATGCATTTAGAAATTCCCGATCGTTTGGATTAACGAATGCTCGCTTCACACAAGTCTTGCCAACGGCCAAACTCGTGGCCAGTACCGTGGCTTCATCGGTCACTACTAAACGGTTGGACTCACATCGCCGGTTTGTCGGTCTTCTGTCCCGGTTTAATGTTGGAGTGTTTCTTGGCCTCTGCCATATACATCCGCACCTGGTCGGCCTGTTCGTAGTTGGGGTTCTGCTTCAGAAGCAGTTGCCAGTCCGCCACGGCCCCATTGACATCCATTTTTCCCCGCCACTTCACGATTCCGCGATTGAACAGTGCATTGCTGTTCTTGGGGTCATCCTTCAAGGCGTGATCAAACTCCGCAATGGCGCGATCCGGGTCGTTGGAATAAAACATTGCGGTCGCCATATCCGTGCGCACGTTCGAGTTCTTCGGCGTAATGGCGAGAGATTTCTGGTAATAGTCAATTGCCACCGGGAAGATCTGCGCGTCGTAATACATATTGCCGATCTGCGCAATCAGCTCCGCATCGTTCGGTCTTGACTTCAGCTGTTCCAGCAGTGGCGCTGCCTGCTTATCTGCCATCGCCTTCATCTGCGCCGGGGTTGGCGCCTGCTGTCCCATGCCACCTTGCGGCATGGGCTGCGGCTGTTCATTCGCTACGGCTGGAGCCGGTGCGGCCGTGCTGCCGCCGCCCATCGAGCCGCGCAGCAGGTAACCCACCGCGCATCCTACCAGCAGGCAAAGAACCGCCATGACGTATGCCTGCGTGCTCGTCCAACTCTGAGGGCTCTTGACCCCATCTGTTTCTGCCATTCTGTTCCGTCCTTGGTTTCATCTGAAGCTTTGATCTGAAACTCTGATCAGTAGCGGTCCCGGCGCGGTTGCCGCCTTGTGCCTTGCAAGAAACTATATCTTTTTTTCGCTTTTCAGTCGTCCGAATTATCAAAAGCTCATTTCTCGCTCGCGGGAATCTCCGGCTCCAAAGGGTTGGGATTTGCGGCGGCATCTGGATCGACTCCAAAATCCCAGACATACGAATTGAATTCATTTGGACCGAGCATTTCCACGAGCGCGTATTCGCCGGGCTCCAGAGCTGCAAGTGGAGTGATCTTCAGCCAGCCTTCTTTGAAGCCTGCAACGCGCGTCGAAACGTACTGCTGTGACTGGCTCTGCTTGCCCAGCACACTCACCTCCACTTTCATAAGCACCCGCGAGTTTTCGTTCGGTTCGAGCCGCAATATACGGAAGTGCTCAGTCCGTGCAATCTGCTGCGCATGTGCCTCTTCGTCAATGTTCACGAAGATCTCCGGAAGCGGAACATGAGCCTGCACACGCGCGTGCCGCCCTTTCAGCTCGAACCGTTGCTTGGTGGAAGCTTTCCGATTGATGGGTAAGCGCAAGATATTGCGGCCAGTCTCGTTACTCAGCGCGCTTCCGCTCTGCGCAAGCTCGTCAAGCGACGGCTCACCGGAGAACCTGTCGAGCATGAATACACCGCCTCGGACAGGAAGTCTTAACCCAGGCGCGACGGCAGGTCTCTTGGCTGCGTCCGCTTCGCGCTCCGCCTGTTCTTCCGCTTCGAACTGTTTCAGCTCCGAAGATTTTTCGTTCCGTCGTGCGTTCCAAGCTTCGGTAGCCTTCCAATCGACAAGTTCCCTCGGCAGCTCCTCCCACTCCGAGCGCTGGGAACTGAAGTAGCGCACTCGGTCTCCGTGCAACTCGTACTGAGTGATTTCCTGCCAACTGCCATCATTCAAAATCAGACGCCTTCCGCTCTGCGCAACTGTGTGCGTGGCCAATCCCACGACGAGCAAACAGATTGCGGCAAGAATCGCGAGCGTCCGACTGCCTGCTTGTCGCATGTTTTGAGCGTCCGCCATCTCAGTGACTCATCTCTTTGCATTGCAGATTGTAAGCCCGCCGGGAGTGGAGCTTCTCTGCCTTCGAGCACTGCTTGCTGCTTATTCAGTCAGAGACTCTCAATTGCGCCTGATCGCTCGAATGGTTGAGTCTTTTAACTCGGTTCATGGCATCCAAGATGCTCAGCCAGGTTACCTTGCGTTGCGAAGATCATCTCTGGAATCGCTTGGCAAACTAGGCACGGGCCAACCTCAGGGTTTGAGATCGCCAACTCTCGATTGCGTGCGCGTGGCAATCCAAATGCACACTGCATTTCCTGAAGGAAAGAATCGGGGCTCGCCCCTGGTTGTGGCGAGTTACTGCTATGGGTGGGGAAGCGGGAAATGGCTAGTTCTTCTAAAACAAGAATGGATGTAACAAACCCTGCTTATCCCAGAGTAAGTGCCGTCCTATTTATGAGCCTAATGCTGCTAGCCACAGCCGAGTTTGCTCATGGCCGCCAGTCGCCCAGCGCTGCTGGCGAAGCGCCAGCAGCAAAGCACTCCAAACCGGCAGCTCGTGCGTTTCCTCGGGTGGAACTTGGAGCAGGCCGCCGCCTGGAGTATGTGGGTGCGTTTTCCCCCGATGGCAAGTTCAGGCCCCTGACCAAGCTCGGCTCGTTCGTTGATTCCATGGTCTCCGCATCTCGATCTGGCCAACCCGAACCCTCTAGTGCCCCGCCTGACCCAGCTAAACTGATCGAAGAAGACCCCACGAAGCAGGTGCCACCGAACATACAACTTCGCCGCAACGAGCAACAGGTTGAAGACTTTCAACCGCCAGAGCGTGCCGTTGGAGTGGCGAAGGGGCAGTCGGTATTGGGAGAGGTGCGCGATTCCATCGTCTCCCTTGCATATGGCCCACAAAAGTTCCTGATGGTGCCGCAATCGGTGACAACCGACTCGCGGCGGCGCGTCATCGTCACGGACCCTGTTGCTCACGGCGTACATGTGCTCGCTTATACCGCGACGGAATCATTTCAGATTGTTGGCGGGAAAGGCAGACGGCTTCAATCCCCTAGCGGCGTCGCCGTGGACAGTAACGACAATATTTACGTCTCTGATTCTGAGCGCGGAATGATCCTGGTCTACGACTCGGAGGGTAGGTTTCTCCATGCGATTGGAAGCTCCGGAGACGAAGGGCTTTTTGAGCGTCCCTCGGCCCTCGCCATCGACAGCAAAGCCGGTCGCTTATACATTCTCGATCCTCCCCGTCATCTGCTCTTCATCTTTGACCTGAAAGGAAATGTACTTGCGCGCATTGGAGCCGCAAACGTGGCGGGCTTTAGTTCCAGAGTTGGAAGCACGGAGCCGGGAAAATTCAGTGACCCTAAAGCGGTTTTCGTCCACAACGACGAACTGCTCGTGCTTGATTCGACGCGTGTTCAGATTCTGGATCTGCAGGGAAATTTCCTGAAGGAATTCAAGGTCTCAAGCGGCGGCTTGCCCAATGGCCCGAGCCCAGGCCTGTTTATGGACGATAAGAACCACATCTACATCAGCGACCCAGGCAGCGGAATTGTTCGAGTGTACGACCACGACGGCAACTTCCAGCAGGCGTTCGGCCGGCCCGGCACCAGAATGGGCGAGTTCTATGCGCCGGCTGGCATGTGGGCTGACTCGACCGCTCTTGTATACATAGTGGACGCCCGCCGGGTTCAGATCTTCCGGTTCACCAGCCACAAGTGAACTTCCCCTCCGGAGCAACTTCGAGGTTTCACTAAGCGTTGTTGCCTTCATTGCACCATGGCGATCCGGTCCAGCTCCCGCTGCATCACTTCCAGCGAACAGCCTGAGCCCTCCACCGTAAAGGCAGCCGCCCGCGCCGCCTCCAGGGAGACCCCATATCCTCTGCCCATCAGAAATGTCTGCATCAGCTCCGCCGCATCCCGGGCATCCATTCCGCTCTGCAGCAACGCGCTGCGCAGCTCCGCTACTTCCAAAACCGAGAATTTGTCGGCGTACATTGGGCCACCTCCATGCACTCCTAGTAACCCGTTAGACTCTGGAAGGTCGCGCTTCGATGCACACATTCCTTGTCGCCGCCGATTTGGCTCATGCTCTGAGGCCAAGAATTTGTCTGGGCAGGATCAGCCTTCGGTCCATTGCCCACCTTCCACCCCCATCTAAGTGATCCGGGGCGTACCCTATTCATCGGAAGAAGCCTGCAAAATGTTGAGAGCTTTCCAGTTGATTTCGTAGTTATTCCGCTCCTGCGCCCCGGCCCCCAGCCGGAGGCGCAGCGTTACCCGTCGGCCCGGTCTACTCGGCCTCATGGGCCAGCAGTATCGGGATGCCGTCTTCCACCCGGAAGTGCTTGTCGCACTGGGTGCAGCGCAATTTCGTAAAATCCGCATTAAATCGCAATCTTCCATGGCATATTGGGCATACAACAATCTTCACCAGCTCGGCGGGAATCATGGCTGTCATTCTATCTCTCCGACTCGCATCCCCGTGCCAATCCCGGTACACTTGGAAGGTAGCTACAATTCTCACCTCGGGAGGATCGACCATGCCTGCAACCATTCTGGACGGAAGTGTTTTCGCATCCCAGATCAAGGCTGAGACCGCCGAGGTAGTGCAGCAACTGGCCGCCTCAGGTCTGCGTCCCGGACTGGCCGCCGTCCTGGTTGGCGAAAATCCTGCCTCCCAGACCTACGTTCGCAACAAAGTCCGCACCTGCGAGCAGCTCGGTATCTACAGCGAACTGATCACTCCGCCCGCGGCTTCCACCACCGAGGAGCTTATCGCCCTCATCGAGCAGCTCAACGCCCGCGACGAGATTGATGGCATTCTCGTCCAACTTCCCCTGCCTGCCCATGTCGACGCCAAGCAGGTCCTGCTCTCCGTCTCTCCGGAAAAAGATGTCGATGGTTTCCATCCCATCAATGTCGGCAATCTCAGCACCCAGCGTCCCAGCCTTGTGCCCTGCACTCCAGCCGGATGCATGGAAATACTGCGCCGCGCCAACATCGCCGTCGAAGGCCAGGAGGCGGTCATCGTCGGACGCAGTGACATTGTCGGCAAACCCCTGGCCATGCTCCTTACCAACGCCAACGCCACCGTCACCATCTGCCATTCCCGAACCAAAGATCTGCCCGCGGTCTGCCGCCGTGGAGACATCCTCGTCGCCGCCATCGGCCGTCCCGGCTTCATTACCACCGAGTTCGTCAAACCCGGCGCAACCATCCTCGATGTCGGCATCAATCACATCACTGACCCTGTCCTCTTCGAGCGCTTCTTCAAGGGCGACGAGAAGCGCGAAAAGCAGTTTACCGAGAAGGGAAGCACGCTCATCGGCGATTGCGATCCCAGGGTCGTCCGTATCGCCGGAGCCTGCACCCCGGTCCCCGGCGGTGTCGGCAAGCTGACCATCGCCATGCTCATGAGCAACACCGTCAAAGCCGCCAAGCTCCGCCGCGGCGCCAAGCTTCACTCCGAAACCGCCGTCCAAGGCTAATCCCCACGTCCGCGACCGGAGCGGCGTCAGTTGCCGTCCCATCTTGGGCGATTACTACGGTAGTTACTTCAGTTACGCTCGATTCCGGACGCGAACTCACATTTTTTTCTCCCTGTAATGTTCAATTTCTCTCCGCTCTATACCCTGATACCTAGGGACAGTCTCATTGGTAATGAGCTGTTGGCGGAAACTCGCCTTCCGGGTCCGCACGCCCCAATCCGTTATCCTTCACGATTTCTTTCATAGTCAGGAGTGATCTCCCGTGCGTCAGTCAATTGCGAAGTGGACGATTGCGAAGAAGCTCTCTACCGGATTTCTGGCCATCATCGGTCTGCTGGCTGTCGGTTCCTGCTTCACCTTCTGGCAAATGGCCCAGATCATTCACGTACAGAGGGTCGCCGAGTGCCGTACCCAGGAGATGAAAGCTTCCTACGAGATTCTCTCCGCCGTCAGCCAGATGAATGGCGCTCTGCGTGGCTACATCATCGCCCGCCTCAATAACGATCCCGATGAGACCACCCGCCTGCACTCCATGATCGACCACCTCTGGACCGACATTGACACCGCCGCCGGAACCCTCCAGGCTCTCGATCCCAGCTTTCGCTCTGAAGATGTGCAGCAGCGTCTTCCACGCCTCCTCTCTGACATCCAGGACACTCGCCGCGCACAGTACGAATACCTCCGTCTCGAAGAAAGCGGCGACGAAGGTGCCCATCAGGCCTCGCTTTCCATCAACACCAACTCCGTCCTCTGGGCTGAAAAGGTCCGGACCGGTGCCCGCGCCCTGGTTGATGCGGTCACCACCGCCTCCAATAGCGAGAACCGCCACGCCCTCGTTTTCTCCACCTTTGCTCTTGTCATGGCCATTGTCATCGCCGTTCTCGTCGCCGGAGTCGCTTCGGTCGCCGCTGTTTTTGCCAGCCGCCGTCTGTCCACCGCCGTCCCGGTTCTCATCTCCCACGCCCGCCAGATTGCTTCCGGCGACCTTGCCGTGGGTGATCTCGCCACCAACTCCCCCGACGAGATCGGCGATCTCGATCGCTCTTTTGCCGAAATGGTCGCCTATCTCCGCGAGATGGCCGCACACTCAGAAGCCATTGCCTCCGGCAACCTCGCCATCGAGGTTCATCCCCGCTCCAACCAGGACACTCTCGGCCACGCCTTCGTGCAGATGCGCAACGGTCTTGAGACCCTGGTCCGCGAATGCCGTGAGCGCGCCACCGAAGTCTCTTCCTCCTCCGGCCAACTCGCCGATGCTTCCGAGCGCCTCGCCCAGGTGGGCGAGCACGCCGCTGGCCGTGTCAACCAGGTCACCAGCACCATGCATGAAATGAGCGTCAACCTTCACAACATGGTAGCGAGCGCCCAAGTTCAAGCGCAGCGCGTTGCGGAAAGCTCCAACTCGGCCGCTGAAATGGCTACCTCCACCGACCGAATCGCCGATGGCGCCGGCCGCCTGCTTCAGCTCTGCGACCGCTCCCGTCAAGAGACCGCCAACGGTGTGGATGCCATGCAGCGCACCGAGAGCGGGCTCCATCGCATCGAGACCGTCAACAAGGTCACCACGGAAAACAGCAAGCTCCTGCTGCAGAAGACCGCAACCATCAGCCGCATCTCCTCCTTCATCGAAGAGCTGGCCGAGCAGACCAACCTCCTCGCCCTCAATGCCGCCATTGAAGCTGCCCGAGCCGGAGAACATGGCGCCGGCTTCGCGGTTCTCGCCGACGAGCTCGCAAAACTCTCCAGCCGGTCAGCCGAGTCCGCCCACGAGATTGCCGAACTCGTCGTCAGCATACAGAAGGAAGTTGTCCGTTCTGATGGACAGATCCTCGAATCCACCAGCGCCGTCACCGAAGGTCTTCAACTCGCCACCGAACTCCGCCAGTCCTTCTCCAACATCGCCTCCGCCGTGGCCGATGTCTATCAGCACGCCCAGGAGATCGGTGACGCTACCAAGCAGCAGGCCTCAGGCTCCAATCTCATCGCCCAGGCCACCAACCATCTCAACCAGCTCACCCAGGAGATGGCATCCTCTATCGAACAACAGGCTGTCGCCACTAAGCAGGTTGTTGGCACAATGGACGCCCTCTTGGAAGGTAGCCGCGAGATTAGCTCCAGTTCGTCAAGCCTTGCCGTTTCCGCCGAGCAAATGTCCAAAATGTCCCGCCTCCTTCTGGACATCATGCAGCGCTTCCACATCCCCGAGCAGTTCCGCACTCCGGAGCGGGCCCGCATTCCAGAACTGAGCCGTCCTCTGCAGCGCCGCAGTCTTGCCAGCGGCCGATAGAACTTCCCAAAGGTTCTTGGCCGCGCAGACGCACTGCCAACTGCGGTCAAGCCACACCCATCTCGCAACTTTCCCTTGGCTGGCGCGTCTATAATAGAAGCCAGTGAAACAGGCACGAATCATGAAGGCCCTACGTCCATTCGCTCTCGGAGTGCTGCTCGCTGCGGCATTTTTTCTCTATACCAGCCATCGTCTTGGCCCTGCCGCCTCGTGGATCTCCGGAGACTCCCGTGACCAGCTTCACATCACGGAAGCCCAGGCCGCGCCCGCCCTCGATGGCGATGAACAGAACAACGTCGATGTCTACAAACGCGTTGTTCCCTCGGTGGTCAACATCACCTCCACCTCGGTCTCCTATGATTTCTTCTTTGGTCCTCAAGCTCAGCAGGGCGCTGGCTCCGGTTTCATTATTGATAAGGAAGGCCACATCCTCACCAACTACCACGTCATCGACGGCGCGCGGAAGTTGGAAGTCATCCTTGAGAATAAGAAGCACTATCCTGCCACTGTCATTGGAGTCGACCGCTCACACGACTTGGCTGTAGTTCAGATCAAGGCGCCCAACCTCCAGCCCGTTACGCTGGGCTCGAGCTCCGGCCTGCAGGTCGGCCAGAAGGTGCTCGCCATCGGCAATCCCTTCGGCATCTTCAACGGGACTATGACTCGCGGCATCGTCAGCTCCATTCGCCAGGTGCAGGAGCCGGACGGAACCTACATCGACGAAGCCATCCAAACCGACGCGGCCATCAATCCCGGCAACTCCGGTGGTCCGCTGATCAACTCGCACGGCGAGGTCATCGGCATCAACACCATGATCGCCTCGGCCAGTGGCGGCAGTTCTGGAGTGGGTTTTGCCATCCCCATCAACGCCGCCAAGGCCGTGCTCAATGACTTGGTTCAGTACGGTCGCGTCCGCCGTCCCACCCTCGGCGTCCGTCCCCTGCCCGTGCCCATGAACCGTGAACTGGCCCAGCAACTCGATCTGCCCACTGACTCCGGTGTACTCGTCATGCAGGTCATCCCCGGCTCAGGAGCAGCCCGCGCCGGAATCCAGGGTGGCAATCAGCGCGTCTATTACGGCAACTACGAGATCATCATCGGTGGCGATCTCATCGTCGAGATCGATGGCCAGCCGGTCAAAGACACTCACGACATCGCGCACCTGATGAACAACCATCGCTCTGGAGATGCAGTCACCGTCGTTTTTTACCGCGGCAAGCAACGGCACTCCGTTCGCGTCCAACTCGATGAAGCCAAGAGCGGCACGCATACCTAGACAGTTCCAGACGTGACGCACCGTAGTGTTGGCAGAGACTGGCATGGCGCTCGCGCTAATAGCTGCGGCGTCCATTGCCCTTTGAACTATAAATCGGTCGGTTACTATCTGCGAGGCATCCAGTACCGAATAGTCAATACTTTGGAATTCCGCGCAAGGATTGTCTATCTAGGCAAGTGCCGCTTTTCAACGATTGACCGGAAAGATAATGGTGGCGTCGAGCTGGAAAGCATCCGCCAACCCGAGAAATCTATTCTCAGTGAGTGTTCTGTTCGGCCCGAGTGCCCGTGGATAGTGGCAGCGACGGCTCGTATTCAAAATTGATTCGCTCCTGCTCCACCACAAATGGCCGGTTCTGCACCATCGTGTGGATCGCTCCCACGTACTCGCCCAGTATGCCGAGGAAGAGCAGTTGCAGAGAGCTGAACAGAAAGCCGCCAATCACCAGCGGAGCAATGCCCACGGAGAAGTTCTTCCAGAAGATCAGCTTGTAAATCAAGTAGGCCACCGCCAACGTGATGGAAAGAACTGATCCGCCAAAGCCTGCAAATACAGCGATGCGCAACGGTACCTTGGAGAGGTTGGTGATGCCGAGCATCGCCATGTCATACAGCGAATAGAAATTGTTTGCTGTGATTCCGTGTTTCCGCGCCGGTTGGTGATATGGAATCTCCAGCCGCGCAAATCCAAGCTCGGCAATCATTCCGCGGAAGTACGGATATGGATCGCCCAGCGAACGCACTGCCTCTACCACTCTGCGGTCATACAGCCCGAAGCCGGTGAAGTTCTCGTAGGTCTCAATTCCGGAGAGCCGGTTTACCAGGCGATAGTATTGCCTGCGAATCCAGAACATCAGGCCGCTTTCCTCGCTGGACTCCTTCACGCCGATCACAACCAGCATGCCGGTCTCCCAGGCGCGAACCATTTCGACGATCATCTCCGGTGGGTCCTGCAGGTCGGCGACAATGCTGATGACCACGTCGCCACGAGCCTGCATCAGTGCGTGGTGAGGTGAGCGAATGTGGCCGAAGTTGCGGGTGTTGCTGATGATCTTCACGTTCTTGTCCAGCGCCGCCAGCGCTTTCAGCACTCCCCGCGTGTTATCGCTCGATGCGTTGTCGATGAAGATATGTTCATATACATATCCATCCCCGAGCGATGCGATGGTGGCGCGCACGCGCTCGTACAATTCGCGCACGTTCAGTTCTTCGTTGTAGCAGGGCGTGATGACGCTGATCGTTTTCATTTCCGGTCTGGCTCCGCCGCGCGCAATTACTGCCCTGTCCCTTTTACCTTTGTATTTTTCTCGGGCATCTTCGGGTCGATTCCCCTCGCGTAAATTGCGGCCTTCAGCGAGGCAATGCTGGAATACGGACTGTCAATGGCATCGATCTGAATGGGCTCATCCTTCCGAATTGCCTTGAGCAGAACCTCTCCGCGCATCAGTTCGCGGCAGGAGATCTGACCCTTCTGCAAGGGAATCGCCAGGTACACATCTTCGTCGCTCAGGATGTGACCTTCCGGCAAGTCGGATTTGGCATACACACCGCGTACTAGGGCATCGAGGTATTCAATCTCTGAGCGTGGTAAAAGACGCCTCGCAGTTCCGGGAGCTCCGCACATCGCCTTTGCCCGGTGGAAGGTCTTGAACCATTGATCCACCTGGTCTGGCATTGAACAGTATGGTGAAACCTTGACGCCGTCGCCATCGATATCCACATGCCGCTCGAAGGTGCGCGCGCCCTTGGCATAGGCGATCAGCATGGAAGAGCTCCAGTCGTGGCACTCGTGGGTCGAGAAGCCGATGACATGCTCTGGGTAGCGATCGCGCAGAAAGTCGATCTGGTTCATCTCCAATTCGTGGTCTTCCGACGGGTAGAGGGAAACACAATGATTGATCGCAAGTGGAATGTGGCGATTGTCAAAAAACTGAACCAGGTCGTCGATGTCTTTCAGCGACGAGCCTCCGGTCGAAACGATTACCGGCTTTTTTGCCGAGGCAATCTTCTCAATCAACAGCCAGTCATTCAGATCCGAGCTGGCGATTTTCAGAATCTGAATGCCCAGCTTGCAGCAGATGTCCACCGAGCACTCATCGAACGGTGTCGCCATGCTGATGCAGTTGGCCTGGCGAATCGCTTTCACCAGGACTGAGTAGTCATCCAGGGAGAGCTGCGTTTCCAGCGTTTTCTTGATGTAGCGAATATCGCTGCGATCGCGAAAATCGCGATGGACAAAGTTATCCACGTCGCGCAGTTGGATCTTAATCGCGGCGCGTACGTTGTTGAAGCGAACAACCTGGCCATATGCGCTAATGATCTTCAATCCGCGCTCGACTTTGCCCAGGTGATTGTTCGCCATCTCCAGCACGAACAGCTCGTTGAAAAAATCTGCACCCGTCATAATGATCCGGTCCTAATTGGAAACTCTGATCCCTGTTCTACCTATCGCAAGCTTACCGGCTATTCATCGCTAATCTTGTTCGCCGCCAGTTCCTCGGGAGAAAGAAAAGGATACATATCCTCCAGCGGCGGGGAAACGATGGTGCCATCCGGCAAAACCTTGGATCGTGAGCGTGGCTCAAATTCCTGTTGCGGGTCAAGCATAATCTCAATCAGCGCCGGTCGGGAAGTTGCCAGCGCTGCCTGCACCCTGTCCATCTCCGAAGCCCGCTCTACCCGCGTGCTTGGAATTCCGTATGCCTCGGCGACTTTCACGATGTCGGGAAACGAGACGCCGCTGCTTGAGCTCTCGCCCATCACCCGGCCAAAGAAATTTTTCTGCGTACTGCGGATTGACAGGTAGCCGCCATTATTCAGCACAAAAATTTTAATCGGCAGGCGATGGTGCACCACGGTTTGCAACTCCTGAATGTTGAGTTGCAAGCTGCCATCTCCCGCCAGGCAAATCACGCGCCGCCCGCCGCGCGCCACCGCCGCGCCAATCGATGCCGGCAGATCGTGACCCATGGAGGCCGCACCCGAATTCGAAATCAGCCGCTGGCCTTTGTGAATCTTCATTACTTGAAATGGCAAAATGCAGGCGGTCGCATTCCCGCAAATCACTACATCATCCTGCGTCAGCATGGAGGAGAGCAGTTCCATGAAGTAATACGGATTAAGTGGAGGCCCAGGCTGCCGCTGCCGCTCCTGCACTACAGGATACCGTGCGACGCGCTGGCGGCACCACTCGATCCAAGCATCGTGCCGGGGCGCATAGCTCTCCGCATCCAGCAATTCCACTAGCGTGTGCAAGAACAACTTAAGGTCGCTCGCGATCGCCAGATCCGGCTTCACCAGCGGCTTGTCCAGCTCCGCAGGGTCCACGTCTACCTGAATTTTGAACGCATCGCGGGCAAAGGAAGACCAGTTATAGCTCACCTGTCGCAGGTTCAGCCGCGAGCCTAGCACCAGCACCAGGTCCGCATTCTGCACCGCGAAGTTTCCTGCCCGGTCTCCGATGGTGCCCGGGCGGCCGCAGTACAGTTCATCTTCACTATCGATCAGATCATGAGTCCACGCCGTGGCTACCGGAATCCTAAGCTTGCGAATCGTTTGCTCGAACTCCTCCAGAGCGCCCGCAATCCGCACACCGGTGCCGGCGAGGAGAACAGGATGCTTTGCCCGGCGGATGCGCGCGATGACATCACTGCACTGCCTCTGCAGGAGCACAGTGTCCTGGGCGATATCGTCCTCAGCCGGATCGTAGCCGCGTAGTGTGGCTGGGTCGATCATGGCCGACTGCACATCGATTGGTACGTCGAGCCAGCAAGGGCCGGGCCTGCCAGTGTTGGCCAAATGCCAAGCGCGCTCCAGATGATATCGAATCGAGCTGGGATCATCGACCAGCACGGCGTATTTCGTAATTCCCTTCGCCATGGCGATGATGTCCACCTCTTGGTCGCCCAACTGACGCAGTCCTCGGGCGCCCGAGGTGGCCATGCAGGTCTGGCGTTTCACCTGGCCAGAGAGGATGAGCATGGGGATAGAATCGGTCCAAGCTCCGAAGACTCCGTTCAAAGCGTTGATGCCGCCAGGGCCAGTAGTCACGTTGATCACGCCGGTCTGGCCCGTGATGCGCGCGCACCCTTCGGCAGCCATGGCAGCAGCCTGCTCGTGATGATTGCAGATGTAGCGTATCCGCGGTTCGGCTCCAATGCTGTCATTCAGGTACATGGCGCCGCCGCCGGTCATCATGAAGATGTCACGCACGCCCCAATCCGCAAGCGATTGAACAATGTAGTCGGAGAGCTTCTTCATCGAACATCCTCCAGCGCCGGTGCCGGAGCTGTTCCAAGAAACCACCTTTGGGTTCGGCAGATCGCTTCGCGTAGGGAAACCTCGCAGGATAGCCCGAGCTCGCGCCGCGCTCGGGCAGTGGATGGCACATAGCGCTGAGCGGAACCCGCGCCCGCCGTGCCGAGAACTTCCACCTCCACCGTGGGAGTGAAAGCTTGGGCCACCTCGTGTGCGAGTTCGCGGATGCTGATGGCCTGTTCCGAACCAACGTTGTAGGCGCGCAGTGGCGTGCCGCGAAACAGAATGGTCCAGAGCCACACCATCAGGTCGCCCGCATACATATAAGAGCGCAGCGCCGTACCATCACCGGCTACGCGGATCGGGCCTCCGTGGAGTTGATCGCGGATAAAGTTTCCAATGGCGAAGTGTGCGTCCAGTTTCATGTAGGGACCGGCGAAAGCAAAACAGCGGGCGATCTTTGTCTCCAGCTTGGTGCCATGCGAGGCCAGTGCGCACAGCAACTCCGCTGCGCGCTTGCCCTCGGCGTAGGCCGAAGCTGTTTCCAAGGTACTGGGAGCTCCGTTCCATTCCTCCGCCATATTGCTGATCTCGGGAGGTTGCGGTCCATAGACAGCTCCAGAGCTTAGAAGCAAAAACTTGCGCGTCTCTGCCGCCTGTGCAAAGTCAAGACATCGGCGCGTTCCTTCTACGATAGTGTCGAACATCAGCAGTGGGTGCTTCTGGTTCAGCTCCACGCTGGATTCCGTGGCGGCATGGATCACGTGCGAGAAGTTGCCGGAAGGAAAGCGGAAGGTTCTTACGTCGCCAACGAGAATTTCAAGCGCGGAATTCCCAGCAAGATGAGGGGCCTTCCGTTTGAACGTCTCAGGATTGCGGGTGAGAATGGTCACCCGCGCATTCAACTGCAGCCGTTGATTGGCCCACAGCAGAGTCTCCAGCAGCCAGCAGCCGAAGAATCCGGTGGCGCCGGTGATGAAGACTTGCTGATTGCGGAGTTCCTCCCACAAGCCGCTGGTGCGCGCCAAGCAGTCATCAAGATCGTCGCGGAGCAGTTCTGACATACAATTCACACAGAGCCTTGCAGTCAGCCGGGAAAGCCTTTGCGCGTGCCGGCATTTGGGGTGAATGACCATGAGCATACTGCAAAAGAGTCACTGATGCCAGATTCGCCAGTTTGCGCATCACTCCAGCAATTTATATCAAGCAGGCGGGAAACGTTGTACGCCCGCCACAGCCGCTTCGCCATACGATGGTAGAGAAGGCAGGGGACCAATGCTTAAGGCTATATCGACACATATCCACGTGCGTGAACGGCTTCACCCAGGAATTCTGGAAAGACTTGCCGCGGGTGGAATTACGGGCATCGAGATCTTCGCCATGCGCGGGCATTTTGATTACGACAACTCGCACCATGTACGCGAGATTGCTTCCTGGTTCCGTTCGCAGCCGGAGGTTGAGCTGCAGTCGATGCATGCCCCGATGTTTGCCTCGGGCGAGTGGGGCCACTTCGACTCTGCTCCGCTTAACATCGCCGGACGGGACCGCAAGGAGCGCATCGAAGCGATGGATGAGATCAAGCGTGCGATTGAGGTTGCGGAGGTGCTTCCGTTTCGCTTCCTCGTTCTGCACGCCGGAGTCGTGGGCGAGCCTTTCGATGAGCACAAGTTTGAAGGCGCACTGAGTTCCGTCGAGCATCTGCGAGCTTTTGCCAAGCCGCTCGGCGTACGCCTGCTGCTGGAAAACATACCCAACGAACTCACCGCTCCAGAGAAGCTGGTGGAACTGATCCAGACGCTCCACTATGACGACATCGGCGTGTGCTTCGACCTGGGGCACGCCCATCTGGACCCGGGAGTGGAGGCGGCGATTGAAACCGTCAAGCCGCTGATCCGCTCGGTCCACGTGCATGACAATCACGGCATGAAAGACGAACACCTTTGGCCAGGAGAAGGGAGCATCGATTTCAAGCGCGCCATGGAGTTGTTGCGAACGGCTCCGCAAGTTCCGGCGCTGGTGCTGGAGATCGAGGGCGATCCAGACGGCGATCCCGCCTACGGCAAAACCGTACCGGCCAAAATGCTGGCAGTGTGGGAGACGCTACAACCGTAGGCCCTGCGACCTAATTAAGCGATTTTTTAAGGCAGCTTAAGTGACCGAGGTGGTCTGTCGGCTTGCGGCTTCGCGCGCGGTACTCTGCACGTAGGTGAAACGGATGCGGTGAATCACAGTGATTGTCGAAAGCACTGCGAGAACCCACAGCACGGGAGCCATGCGGTTGGAGAGCGCGCCAATGATCACCAGCACGATGCGCTCGGGACGCTCCATGAAGCCGACCTTGCAGGTAGGGATAAGAGACTCGGCGCGGGCGCGAGTGTAGCTGACCATGACCGAAGTGGTCATGACAAAGGCGACCAGAACCACGTAGAAGAAGCGGTTGGCGCGGGCGTAGTAAACCAGCAAGCCGAAGAAGATTGCCACGTCAGAGTAGCGGTCGATGACGGAATCAAAGAATGCGCCGAAGAGGGTGACCTGGTTGGTGGCACGCGCCACCCGGCCATCCACCATGTCGAAGATGCCCGCCCCAATGATGATCAATCCGGCGTAAATAAAGCGGCGGGGCTGATTGTTGTCAGAGCTGGCGAAGCCAAAGACCATCGCCGCCGCGACATTGATGATCAGCCCGACGAACGTAAGCATGTTGGGCGAAATGCGGGTGAGGGCAAGGCCGTCGACAATCTTGTAGAGAACGACTCCGCAATATTTGCCAACGGCGCTGGTCCAAGTCATGCTTGTCCTTCCGCTCCGGTGTCCACGGTATCGTGCATGGTGGTCAGCTTTAGCACTTCGAGCTCGCGCGTGCCGCCAGGTGTGACCACGGTGGTCACGTCTCCCACTTTTTTGCCCATGAGCGAACGGCCAATAGGCGAGGTGGTGGAGACCATTCCCTGGGTCACATCACTTTCTTCGCTGGTCACCAGTTTGTAGACGATCTCCTCATCCTTGGTGGAGTCGAAGACCACCAGGGTTGAGCCCAACGCGGCGCGATCGCGGGGGATGTTGGAGAGATTCATGAGCGACAGTTCGGCCATTCGCTTCTTCATCATGCCAAGACGGGCACGAACGAACTCCTGGCGCTGCTTCGCCATATGGTACTCGGCGTTTTCGGAGAGATCACCCATCGCCACAGCTTTTTTGAGCTCGGCGGGAAGTTCGTGATTCAGCTCATGTTCAAGCAGATCAATTTCTTCCTGAAGCTTCTTCTTTATGTGTTCGGGCATTCCTTAAGAACCTTGTGGTGCGCGGCCAGCCGGGCACGGGAGAGGAGGTACAGATCGATATTATACCGCGCCGCAAGGATCGAGGCACAGCGCGCTTTCCTTCATTGACCCTACTCCCCGTCGGCACGTATAATCGAGGAGGCAAGTCGCCCGGTGACCCGGGTCTATGAATGAGCACAACACAATTTAGCGTCGGCGAGAAGGTAGTCTACCCTAACCACGGGGTAGGCATTATTGAGCAGATCTCCAGCCGCGCGATCGGCAGCTCGATCGAGCGCTTTTACCTGCTACGCATCCGTTCCAGCAGCCTTAAGGTCATGGTTCCGTTTCAAAACGCCGAGGCAGTCGGATTACGCCGGATCGTAAAGAATTCGGAAGCCCAGAAGATTCTTGAGTACCTGTCAGACGGTAAGTGCGAAAGCAGCTCGGATTGGAAGAACCGGTTTAAGGAAAATTCGGACAAGATGCGGACCGGTTCGTTGTTGGAAGTAGCCGTAGTGCTGAAGGGTTTGTTGGTACTGGCGGCACAGAAGCCGCTCAGCTTCCGCGAAAAGAAGATGTTGGAACGGGCTCGCTTCCTTCTAATCAGTGAGATGGCAATGGCCCGGGGCCGAGAAGAAGAAGAAGTGGAAGAGGAACTCCGGAAGGCGCTGTGCAGGTGCAAACTGCGCTGGCCGGAGGCAGCAAGTATCGAAGTGTAAAGAGGTTCTGTCCAGAAAGCGCAGCCTGCGGGCTGCGCGAATTTACTGAACCCGCAAATAATTCATCACTCTCCGAGCCAATTTCCCCAGGAACGCAGACTATCCACGTGGTCGAAGATGATTTTGACTGCGGCGGTGAGCGGGACGGCCAGAATCAGGCCCATGGCTCCCCAGAGCCAGCCCCAGAACAGCAATGAGAGAGTCACCGCCAGAGGATTCAACTGCAGGCGGCGGCCGATAATTTTCGGATAAAGCACATTCAGGGCTATGACATGGCTGATGGTAACTACGGCCACGATGGCAAAGAAGTTGCTCGCTGTCAGCGATCCCAAGCTAACCACCACGGGAGGAAGAATCGCAAGCACGATACCCAGGTAGGGAAGCAGGCTGACAATGCCGCTGATCATCCCGATCACGTAGAAGAAAGGCACGCCGAGAATCCAGAAGGCGAGGGTACTGGTGATGCCGAGGATCACTCCAATGAGCAGATTGCCCACGATGAAGGCGCGGATCATCTGCGAAATCAATCCCAGGGTGACGTAGACGGTATCGCGGTTCTCGATGCTGAACAGCATCACGGTCGAGGATCGCACGTGTTCCTGCCAGCTCAGCATAAAGAAGATCAAAAATGGGATAAAGGCCGCCATCACCACCACTTCGGTGACTCCGAGAGCGCCACTGGTCAGGTCGTCCAACCAACTGCTGGACTGGCGAATGGTGACGGTTCCGTTCTCAACCTTTTCCTCGGGAAGGACAGTACGTGTTGTCTGGCGGACGCGCTCGGCGCGCAAGCGGACCTCGTCGAGCACGTTGCGAATGCGTCCGGAATACTTGGGAAGCTGAGAGATGAATCCGTTGGTCTGGCTATAGGAGAAGTAGAAAACACCATAGAGCGCGGCACACATCAGCAGGACGGCAAACAGCGAACCGATGGACCTGGGCAAACGAAGCCGCGTGCAGAGCTCAACGACAGGAGCCAGCATGAATGCAAGCAGGACCGAGACAAGCGTGAGCACCAGCACGGCTTTAGCCAGATACATCAAGGTGAGCACGCCGCCGATCGCGAGTACCGCCAGCGAGCTACTCTGGACGCGCGCGTGGCGCCGCCGCTCGGCGTCAGTGAGCATGACGGGGTGGGGTGCCGGTTGCGCCGCCGCCGGTTGAGCCGGCAGAGCAGGCACATGCAACTCAGCGGGTTTCGAGCTCTGATCTTTGAGGCCGCCTGTTGTTCGCTCCATGCAGCGTTTTCTCCCACCAGTGCAGAACGGCCGGGTGTGAACCCGTATATAGGAACTATACTTGTGTTGTGGCAAACAGCGAAGATGAAAAGCCCGCAGGACGTGTTCTGGCGCTCGATGTGGGTTCCCGGACGATTGGCCTGGCGGTTACGGACCCGCTCGGCTACACCGCCCAGGGGCTGCTCACCATTCGCCGCAAGAACAAACGCACAGACCTTGCCGCACTGACCGAGGTCATCGACAAATATGGTGTGGTGGAACTGGTGGTCGGGCTGCCTTTGCGGATGAGCGGCGCCGAGGGTCGGCAGTCGGAGAAGATGCGCGAATTTGTAGCCGTCCTTGAGCGGAACTTCGATCTGCCAATCCATCTCTGGGACGAACGGCTGACCTCGGTGGAGGCGAATCGCGTGCTGCGTGAGACCGATATGTCTATCAAGAAGCGCGCCGCCGTGGTCGATCAGCTAGCCGCCGTACTCATTTTGCAGAATTGGATGGAGGCGCGCCATCATCCGCTGGAACCCTGAGAAACTCTGGGTTGTGGTGGTATGCTTGCGCTACCCACACTTGAGATGACCACGCTTCTCGACAAACCAGAGATGCCTATTCCCGAGGAACGCACGCGGCTGGTTCATCGCGTGATTTTTGGGCTGGCGATTGTGGCTGCGGCCATGTTCGGATCGCTGGCCGGGCTGCTGCTTGTCTATTCAACAGACCTGCCCCAGGTGACCGACCTGGAGCGCTACCGTCCCAGCTCCATCACCGAACTCTATGACCAGAACGGAAATGTGATTGGTACCTTTGCCTTGCAGCGTCGGGTGATTGCCAGGTACGAGGACTATCCCAAGGTTCTGCGCGATGCTGTCATCTCGATTGAAGACAAGGATTTTGAACGGCACTGGGGTATCGATCTATGGCGCATCATGGGCGCGGCCTATCGCGACCTGGCCAGCGGATCGCGAGCCCAGGGAGCTTCCACTCTGACCATGCAGCTTTCTCGCAACCTGTTCCTCAACCCGGACCGCAAGTTCGGGCGTAAGGTGCAGGAGATCATGCTGGCCATCCAAATCGAGCGCCGCTTCACAAAAGAACAAATCTTCACGCTGTACGCCAACCAGATTTTCCTGGGGCACGGGGTGTATGGATTTGAAGCAGGCTCGGAGTTTTACTTCGGCAAGCCGGCCAAGGATCTGACGCTGGAAGAGGCGGCGCTGCTGGCGGGACTTCCGAAAGGGCCGAGCGCCTACTCGCCGATCAACAATCCCGAGAAGGCTCTGCGCCGCCGTAATCTGGTCATCAATAATCTGATGGAGGACGGCCGCATCACCGCCGCGCAGGCGCAGGAGGCTAAGAACCGTCCATTGAATCTACATCTGCAGACGGACCCCAACGACTTGGCCCCGTACTTCATTGAAGACACGCGGCGCTATCTGGAGAAGAAATTTGGGACCGACCAGGTGCACGAAGGTGGTCTTCGGGTCTACACCTCGCTGGACACGGAACTGCAAAAGACGGCCACACGCGCGGTGTTGGATGGGGTTGCGGCCTACGAGCGGCGCCACGGATGGAAGGGACACGTGCGCAACGTGACCGCGGAAGGCGACGACTTGTCGTTGTATGAGAATTCCGATTGGAATCACCGGCCTGAGCCCGGCTCTTATTTCCATGCCCTAGTGACTGGAGTGACGCCAGGTGAGGCCGAGATCAAGATAGGCAAATACCATGGCCAGATTCGCGGGACGGATATGGCATGGACCGGTCATCGCATCCCGAACGAAATTCTCACCGCAGGCGACATTGTGTATGTGCGGGTGACCGCGGTTGAGCCGGATCATAAGCTGCAACTGGCGCTGGAACAAGACTCCGGAGCGCAGGCCGCGCTGGTAGCCATCGACAACAACACCGGGGAAATCCGCGCGATGGTGGGTGGCCGCGACTTCGACGAATCGAAATTCAATCGCGCTACGCAAGCCCTGCGGCAGACGGGGTCTTCGTTCAAGCCATACGTCTACTCGGCGGCGGTGGAACAGGGGGCGCTGCCGGATGACACCATCGTCGATTCTCCGATCAGTTTTCCCAGCGGCACTGGGACTTGGGCTCCGCACAACTACGACGGCAGGTACGAGGGAACGATCACATTGCGGCACGCGCTGGCGGACTCGCGCAATATACCGGCGATCAAACTGGCGCAGCGTGTCGGCATCAAGACGGTGATCGAGTACGTGCGCAAGTTCGGCATCACCTCGGAGATACAGCCCTACCTGCCGGTGGCGCTGGGCTCGGCTGAAGTGACGCTGCTGGAGCACACCTCGGCTTACTCAACTTTTCCGAATGACGGAGTACGGTTGACTCCGCACTCGATTCGCAAGGTGGCCGATTATGATGGGCATATCATGGAGCAGAATTTTGCGGACGTGCGCGATGTGATCAGCGCGCATTCGGCGCGGGTGATGGTGGAACTGCTGCAAGGAGTTGTGCTGCACGGCACCGGCTATGCCGCCAGTAAACTGAATCATCCACTGGGCGGCAAGACGGGCACCACCAACGATTTTACCGACGCCTGGTTCGTAGGCTTTTCACCCTCGATTACCTGCGGTGTGTGGGTGGGCTACGACGAAAAGAAAACTCTAGGTAACAAGGAAACCGGAGCCCAGGCTGCGCTACCGATCTGGATCGATTTCATGAAGGTGGCGATCGCAAACAAGAAGGATGAAAAGTTTCCCGAACCGCCACCCGAGGTGTTGACGGCGCGCAAAGGAAAAATAGAGAAAGCTTCGCGCGCAGTTCCCGACGGCGAATCGCACTGATTCCATCCTGCTCATTCTGCGACGGCGCACCAGTTCTGCCATCCTGCAGCGAGCTCGTGTCACGTTTGAGCAACTGCGGGTTATATACTGTAGCCTCATCTAGTGGAGATAGGTTTTGCCTGAATGGAACGAGCTCGTCTGACAATTATTTTGCTGGCCCTTTGTGTTTGCAGCACAACCGGGTGTTTGTTCCGCCATCACCATGTACAGGCCAAGCTCTCCCCCGTGCCGTTGAAAAGCGCCACGCAAGAAGAGCTGGTTGCAAGGATCGACCAGATGGCGGCGAGTATCCGAACCATGAACGCCACGGTTGACGTTGACACCACAGTGGGCGGCGAGAAGACAGGCGAAGTCACCGAGTATCAGGAGATTCGCGGTTACATCCTGGCAGAGAAGCCGAAGACGTTGCGCATGATCGGGTTGCTGCCTATCGTCCGCAGCCGTGCCTTCGACATGGTCAGTGACGGCGATCAGTTTGAGTTGTTGATTCCGCCGAAGAACCGCCTGATCAAAGGCAAAGACCAGGTCACAAAAATCAGCAGCAACGCGCTGGAGAATCTGCGCCCGCAGGTGATTTACGAAGCTCTGCTGATTCCTGCCATCGACCCGAACAATGAAATCGCGGTACTCGAACAGGGCAAGCAGCAGGTTGTGGACGAGAAGACGCATCAGTCCGTAGCCCAGCCGAATTACCACATCGTTGTGATCCGGCGTGGAGCGCAGAACAACTGGTTCCTGCATCGCAAGTTCTACTTCAGCCGCGCCAACCTGCAGGTCTACCGGCAAACCATCTACGACGACAACGGAGGAGTGGCGACCGACGTCACCTACTCCGAGCCACAGGATTACAACGGAGTTCGGTTCCCTTCACTGATCGAAATCGAGAGACCGAAGGAGGAGTACAGGATTGTGCTTAAGATGATTAAGCTCATCTTGAACGAGCCTCTAAAGCCCGAGCAATTTCAATTGGAAATTCCTCCCGGCACGACCGTGACGGAACTGAAGTAGCACTCTTTGCGGGAGCAGGAGAGCGGCCAAATGGTAGTTCGGTAACTGCGCCCGACTCTTGTACACTGTTGAAAGTCTCATGGAAACTAGGACTCCCTCAACGGGCTACTCTGACGGCCGCAGGCAGGCTGCGGATTCGGCGGAGGCGCGCCGCTACAACCGCCTTGTGCGGCGCATCGGCATTGCCGACATGGCACTGGGACTGGTGTTGATGGGCGTGATTCTAGCCGCCGACTGGACGAGCAAGTTCCGCAATTTTGCGTTTGCCGTGCGCGTAGCCCGTGACCACTATGCCATCGCGCTATTTATCTACACATCCATTCTGTTGCTGTTTACGAAACTCCTTAGCCTCGGTCTGGATTACTACAGCTTCCTCATCGAGCATCGCTATCATCTGAGCAATCAGCGGCTGCGCAATTGGGCCTGGGATCAGACCAAGGGATTTGCCATTACATTCCTGATCAGCCAGGTGCTGGTACAAGTCGTGTACCTGCTGATCCGGTTGCAGCCGCAGTGGTGGTGGGTGACAGGATGGTTCCTGTTCATGCTGCTGAGTGTGTTGCTGGCGCACATTGCGCCGGTGGTGCTGTTTCCGTTGTTCTTCCGCTTCCGCGCACTGGACGACGCCGAGCTGACGGCGCGGCTGATGCGGCTGAGCGAAAAAGCGGGAACGAAGGTGCGTGGAGTCTATGAGTGGATGCTCTCGGAAAAATCCAGAAAGGCCAACGCCGCACTGATGGGACTGGGACGCACACGGCGCATCGTAATCTCAGACACGTTGCTGGCTACCTGCGATCACGATGAGATTGAGGCAGTGATGGCGCACGAGCTGGGGCACCACGTGCGTCGGCACATGCTGAAATCCATTGCGGTGCAGAGCGCGATCACCTTCTTCGGATTCTGGTGCCTGAAGCTTGCGATCCGCTGGGCTGCATTCGACTGGAAGCGGTACGACCAGATCGACTTTGCCAATCTTCCGCTGATGATCCTGGTAGCGACAGCTCTTTCTGCGGCGCTGCTGCCGGCGATGAATGCGTATTCGCGCTTCAACGAGCGGCAGGCCGATGTGTATGCGTGGAGTTCGCTGGGTTCGGTGCAGGCATTCTGCTCCGCGATGGAAAAGCTTGCAGCGCAGAATCTCTCCGAGCGGGAGCCTTCGCGCATCGTGGAGATTCTCTTTCACTCGCATCCGGCGATAGGCCGCCGCACGAAGGCTGCGCTCGATTGGGCGAACTCGCACCAGTAGGCGCAAGGTACAATTTCAAGGTGAGCACCCCATCGCCATCCGCATCCCCAACACAAGAGACCGGCGCAAGATCGCCGTTCACGCTCAGGCAGCGGCTCGCGTTGTGGTGCATCGAGTGGCTGGGATACCTGCTGATTTCGCTGATCGGCTGCACGCTGCGCTTCGAGTACTCGTCGGAGCCGGGTGGCGTGGAGAACGGTGAACCTCCAGGGTTTGTGATTGGTCCGTTCTGGCATCGTTCGGTGATTGTGGCGACGTGGTACTTCCGCCGGCGCGGAGTAGCAGTGATGACCAGCCGCAGCTTTGATGGCGAATACATTGCGCGAATCATCGAGCGCTTTGGGTTCGTGGCAGTGCGCGGATCAAGTTCGCGCGGCGGATCGGCGGCATTGCTGGGAATGAATCGTGCGCTGGCCAACGGACGCATTGCGGCCTTCACAATCGATGGGCCGAGAGGTCCGCGGCTGGTGGCAAAGCCCGGCCCGGTGCTGCTGGCGCGGATGAGTGGAGCGCCGATTTTATGCTTTTATCTGGCGATCGAGCGGCCATGGATTCTGCGTACATGGGACCGGTTGATGATTCCGCTACCCTTCTCAAAGGTGCATGTTCGCTGGACGAAACTGATTTACGTTCCGGCGGATGCGACGAACGAACAGATGAACGAGTGCCATCACCAGATGCAGGAGTCGCTGGAACGCGCGCGGCACGATGCAGTGGCGGCGCTGGGAACAGGCGCGAGTTAGCACCGTCCACTTCAACTCAATGGGGCTTATATGAGTGTGCGTGTTCTGATTTTTCTAGTGGTCGCAGCGCTGCTCGAAGTGGGCGGCGACGCGTTGATCCGCAATGGGCTACATCGCCGGGGAGCGCTGTTTATGCTGGCTGGAGCGATGACGCTGGTGGTGTACGGCTTCATGGTGAACCTGACGAAGCTGGACTTCAGCCGGTTGATGGGACTCTACATCGTGATCTTTTTCGTGGTGGCGCAAGCGGTGGCTGTGCTCGCGTTTCGCGAGAACATCGGCCGTCCGGTGATGATTGGCGGTGGGTTGGTAGTGCTGGGTGGAATTGTGATGACACTGTTCCACGGATAGCGAAAAAAGCAACAAATTGTACCGGAAATAGTGCAAAAACTGGCTAACTGTTAACGAACGGGTTAATCGTTTGCAAGGCCATGTTGACTGAGTTGCATATGGTTGCGCGGAATTGCAAAGGGTGGGCGAGTTAGTACAGGGTGGGCTGCCGCCCGAGTCCGCCAAGCTACGAAATTCACCTTATTTTCAAATTGGTTCACTGTTCCGAATCGATACACGCGCCGATAGATCGTTCGCCAAGGTTTTTCTCCGGCAGGCGCTCTGCCACCACATCGACAATTACTCCCTTGAAAGGAATAGGGCGAACGTGAACTCTCTATCGGTGGGAAACAAGATCATTTTGTGCTTTGTTGCATTTCTTCTTTTATTTGTCGTGTTGAGTGGGGTCGCCTACTCCACGTTTCACAACATGAAGAATGCGTTCGACAACTCAGTTGATAACACAGCGAAGAAGGTTTTTTTGCTCAACGATCTCTCGTCGCAACGAGCCTCGATGAAGATGTCCATACGAGGCATGATCATGTACACGTTCAAGGACAACAGCACTCAGGCCGAAGTAGACCGGAAGGCATTCCACCAAGGGGTCGAGCAGTTTTCCAAGGATCTGAGTGAGCTGAAGCCACTGATCACGACCGAAGATGGACAGCAGTCGATCGCCAAGTTGGAGGCGGATGTTCCGGTGTACCAGGCGCACTTTGCGGAGATCGACAAGCTGTGCCGGGACGGCAAGGCTGGAGACGCAGCCGACTACGCGCTCTCACAGATCCGCGCGGTCACCGACGACATGGCATCGCAGATCGAACTCATGAATCGCCACACGGGAGACGTTTTTGGACACGACCGGCGGACGATTCAGGAATCGTTCAGCAGCTTCAACGTGGTGGGCGGTGTGATGTCCGCGCTGGGGGTGCTGGTGGGATTTGGACTGCTGTACCAGGTGCGGCATCTGACGGTGACCTTGTCGGAGATGGCGGGCGAGTTGGCGGCGGGTTCCGGTCAGGTTGCCGGGGCGGCAGCGCACGTAACCTCTTCGTCGCATTCTTTGGCGAGGGGAGCGACCGAACAGGCGGCTGCGTTGCAGGAGACTTTGTCCTCCGCGACGGAGATTAGCTCGCTGACGGGCCAAAATGCGCAGAACTCAAGTGAGTCGGCCAAGGTGATGTCGCACATGGCGGAGCAGATTGCAGAGGGCAACCGTAAACTGGGCGACCTGATCGTCTCGATGAAGGAGATTGACAGCTCGAGCGGAAGGATTTCGAAGATCATCAAGACGATTGATGAGATCGCTTTCCAGACCAACATTCTGGCGCTGAACGCGGCAGTGGAAGCGGCTCGCGCGGGTCAGGCGGGGATGGGATTTGCGGTGGTGGCCGACGAGGTTCGAAACCTGGCGCAGCGCTGTGCCAAAGCAGCGCAGGAGACGAGCGAGTTGATCGCCGAATCGGTCAGCAAGTCCAGCGATGGCGCACGCAGAGTGGATGAAGTGGCCGTGGCGATTGAGGGGATTACGCGCGATGCGGAGCAGGTGAAGGCGCTGGTGGACGAGGTAAATTCCGGCAGCCAGAGGCAGGCCAGCGGACTGGGCCAAATCAGCAAAGCGATTTGCGAGATGGAGCAGCTGACACAGAAGAACGCGGCCAGCGCGGAAGAAGGAGCTTCGGCCGGTGAGGAGCTCACGGCGCAATCGGAGTCGCTGCGCAGGTTTACCGGACGGCTGAACATGTTTGTGCGCGGGCGGCGCGACGCGGCATAGACGCTGGCGTGGGCCAGGCGTGGAATGGACTCCTGTGGGGCGGAGTTAGTGGGGTAATTCTGGAGGATCGCCTTTTAGCCTCGAAGTCATATCGATGGTGATGGCCCAAGGTTCGACGAATCGACTCTGCTCGGTTCTAACGCGAATGTCGTCTCGCCATGAGTAGTGAAAACGAACTGCGTTCTCCAGCCCAACCGTGAAGAACGGCACTCCGTTGACAATGTCGGGAATGCCCTTGATGAAGAAGACGGCGCGCGGTGGCGGAGTGGGCTGAAAGCTGTCAAGGGAAGAGAGAAAAGTACGCGACTGCTGTGCGGCAGAACGCCAAGCCCCGACATTGTGGTGAAGCCCGATGAGCAGGAGCAGGCTGATGGAAAATGCCCAGGTGAGGCTGACCTTCGGATTGCTGAACGTCTGGCTGAGAAGCACGGCGAGCAAGAGTGAAACTCCAATGGAGCCGAAGTATACGGCTCTGGAGGAGAACAGGCCGGGGTCAGGGGTGCGAAAGTAAAAGTGGGTTGGGATGGGCGCGACAAAGACCCAGATCAGGCAGAACCAAGTGATGCGCCTTCCAATCGGCGTCGGCTTAGCGAGCAGACACAGAGTCAAGAATATTGCGGCTGTGGCTCCGGCAGCCAAGGGGAGAATTCGGCCGCTGGGCTGAAGCCAGTTGTATCCAAAGAGAGTTTCCGCGGGCGCGCGGATGAGGATGCCTACCAGAGACTGCGTGCGGAATGATTGTGCGAGTGGTGAGCCGTCCGTTGTAAGGCGGTATCCGCCAATTCCGCCTAGCGTGTGGAGGCGATGAAACAACATCAAGAGTGGGGCTAGGACGTAGCCGAGCAGCGGTGCGGAGCTTCGCGCAAACGGAGGGCGCAGGGGTTGGCGGTCTTGCGGAATGAGTTCGAGGGCCAGCCATAGGATGGGGACTACGTATGCACTTTCTTTGGAGGTGACGGCGAGTGCGAAGAAGAGGATTGCCATCGCGTAAGAGCTGACCTTGCCGGTTCTCCGGAAGTGCGCGGCAGAGGTGAGAGACCACATTCCGAGGGTGGTTGCCAGTTGATCGAAGCGGCATCCGATCCATGTGACGGCCTGAACGTTGACGGGAAGAACGGCAAAAATCAGCGACGCCGCCATGCAGGTTTCACTTTTGAGCTGGAGCTGTTTGCAAAAGAAGAAGACGGCGGCGATGCAGAGCAGGTGAAGAGAGACGTTCGTGAGGTGATAGCCGGGAGCCCAGTAATGCCACAGCCGAAAATCGAGAAACAGGCTGGCGAATCCAACGGGGCGGTAGAAGATGTAGGCAAGGCCATCAAACTGTCCCTTGGTTAGCTGAGGCCAGAGGGAAGTCATGAATGGATGCCGGATGAGGGCGAGGTGCTCGAAGTCGTCGCAGATGAAGTAGAGCGGAATGGTTGCGGCATAGGCCGAGGCTCCGGCGGCAAGTGCGACGAGTAATCCGGCGAAGCGCGCGGATTGTGGTGCGACGGCGGGTGGCTCCACGTCTGCTGCCTGCCCGCGGCGAGGCAGGTTGCGGAGCAATACCGGGACGAAGAAGACGATGGCGAGGACCTGGAAGAGCCTGAAACGCCATGTTGGATCGCCGACGCAGCTTAAAGGACAGAGAACGGCGGAGAGCAGCAGGGCCGTACCAATGGCGATGAAAACTACGCGTGAGGCGCTGGGGCGACGCTGGGGCTGACGAAGGCCGGAAGCAGCCGGTGCGGACAGAATCGAACTCTCCATGCTTCCTCACTCGCGAGCTGAATCGCTGTGGATTTGTGTATGGGGGATGGTAGCGACTCTGAGGATGTACGGAAAGTGACGAGGGTCACGGGGCGTTGGTATGGAGGGGGTAGATGGGCCGTCCGGCGATTGTGGTGTGGGTGGGCCGTAGTGGGCCGAGACGTTTCTGGTTGAAGTGCCTCTCGGGCTGAGGTGGAGACTTGAGCTTTGCCGGGGCCCTTCGCTGCGCTCAGGGTGACACCTCAAATTAACTCAATGAATTATCCTCGAATGGCGCAGAAAAAGAGTTTAGGGCATTTGTTGACCGTTTGGACGGGGTGTTGATATAGTTTAGAGGTTCTGCGAGTTTGTTTGGCTTGTCTGTGTGGTCTGAGTCGAGCTGTTGTGGAAGATCAGCCCGATGGCGCTTCACGGCGCTGCGGTAAAAAAGGGCTTCCTCGCTGAAACGAATCTGCGCTACCCGTGGCGCTTGGTTACGGGGTATGCAGATTCAGGTTGCGATACGGAATGCTCCCGGCGGAGATTCAAGCGGGAAAAGCGCTTGAGCGATTGTCCGGGGATCAAGCGTCACCGTCGCTGCCTCTATCCAGGAAACGTGAACTTTCCCCGCGAGTTGTGATTGCGGAGAGTATGGCTGAGCGCCGCGTAAGCGGATGGCTGGCCAGCCCCTGAGAAAAGCAGGGTTCTGAGCGGCGGTGCCCGCGAAAAGGTGCGGGTATGGCCGACAGTGACGCCTGAGTGCGTCGGAATCAAAGGAGCTCGAAGAGTGCCTACGTTTAATCAGCTGGTGCGTAAGGGTCGCAAGGCGCCGCGTTACAAGACGGCGAGCCCTGCTCTGCAGGCTTGCCCGCAGAAGCGTGGAGTCTGCACCCGCGTCTATACCCAGACGCCAAAGAAACCGAACTCGGCTCTTCGTAAGGTTGCACGTGTGCGCCTGACGAACGGGATCGAAGTGACGACCTACATTCCTGGCGTTGGCCACAACCTGCAGGAGCACTCGATTGTGCTGATTCGCGGGGGCCGCGTGAAGGATCTTCCGGGCGTGCGCTACCACGTAATCCGTGGAACGCTGGACTCGGTGGGAGTTGCGGGCCGCAAGCAGAGCCGCTCGAAGTACGGAGCCAAGCGGCCGAAGTCGTAAAACAAACGGCTTGGCGACGGGCGCGGGCTGACGCCCTCCGGTCGCTGATGCCAGTCACCCGGCGTTTCGATTGGGAGATGGCCGGGAGTACCGCCGATGAGGCAGGGAAGAGGAGTTTGAATGCCTAGAAAAGGGCACGTTGCAAAGCGCGAACCGATGCCGGACCCGATTTACGGTTCGACACTGGCCAACAAGTTTGTCAACAACCTGATGTGGGACGGCAAGAAGAGCACGGCGCAGGGCATTTTTTATAAGGCCATGACGCAGCTTGAGACCAAGGGCGGCGACGCGGCTCTGACGCTGTTCAAGAAGGCAGTTGAGAATTGCAAGCCGCTGCTGGAAGTGAAGACCCGCAGAGTGGGCGGCGCCAACTACCAGGTTCCGGTGGAAGTGAATCCGGAGCGCAGGACTTCGCTGGCGATTCGCTGGCTGATCTCGTATTCGAGAAGCCGTCCTGAAAAGGGCATGATCGACAAGCTTGCGAACGAGTTGCTGGACGCCGCCAATGGCAAGGGCGCGGCAATGAAGAAGAAGGAAGACGTACACCGCATGGCCGAGGCCAACAAGGCCTTCGCGCATTATCGCTGGTAGGACGGTCCCGCGGGGTAACTCCCCGCGGATTTCCAGCGAGGTGCAATGCCGGATTGCGGCAGGAGCAGCGCACGAGCTGCATTCAACTAGAAACCAGCACGGGCAGCCCCCTGCATCCGGGCAATGAGTAAAAAGGGATAGGTAGAAGCTTTGGCTCGACAAGTTCCATTAGAACGTTGCAGGAACATCGGCATCATGGCGCACATCGATGCCGGGAAGACGACTACGACCGAGCGCATTCTTTTCTATACGGGCCGGACACATCGCATTGGCGAGGTGCACGAAGGCACGGCGACGATGGACTGGATGGCGCAGGAGCAGGAGCGTGGCATCACGATCACGTCTGCTGCGACGACGTGTGAGTGGAAAGACATCACGATCAACATCATCGACACGCCGGGGCACGTGGATTTCACGGCGGAGGTAGAACGCTCACTGCGCGTGCTGGACGGCGCGGTGGCGGTGTTTGACGCAGTACATGGCGTGGAGCCGCAGTCGGAGACGGTGTGGCGGCAGGCCGATAAATATGCAGTGCCGCGAATCTGCTTCATCAACAAGATGGACAAGATGGGCGCGGACTTCGACCACGCGGTGGATACGATCCGGAAGCGGCTGGCAGCGAAGCCAGTGGCGATCCAGATGCCGATTGGGCAGGCGGAAAAGTTCAAGGGCCTGATCGATCTGTTCGAGATGAAGGCCGTGTACTGGCACGACGAAAGCATGGGCGCCGATTACGAGGTCGAAGAGATTCCGGCCGAGTACAAGAAGAAAGCCCAGTCGATGCGCCAGTTGATGGTGGAAACCATCGTGGAAAACGACGATGGCGAAGAATTGATGGCGAAGTGGATTGAAGGCGACGAGATTTCGGTGGAGGCGCTGAAGGCGTCACTGCGGAGATCGGTGATCGCGATCAAGATCTTCCCGGTGATTCTGGGTACGGCGTTCAAGAACAAGGGCGTGCAGCCGCTGCTGGACGCGGTTGTGGAGTTTTTGCCTTCGCCGCTGGATGTTCCTCCGGTGGTGGGCAAGAATCCCGACGACGGCAAGGAAGAGAAGCGCCATGCCGACGATAACGAGCCTTTCTCGGCGCTGGCGTTCAAGATCATGACCGATCCGTTCGTCGGACAGTTGACGTTTATCCGGGTGTACTCGGGAGTTTTGAAGACGGGCGACATGGCCTACAACGCCAACCGGTTGAAGCACGAACGCATTGGCCGCCTGCTGCGCATGCACGCCAATAAGCGCGAGGAGATCACCGAAGTGCGGGCGGGCGACATCTGCGCCTGCGTGGGACTGAAGAACGTGACCACGGGCGACACGATCTGCAACGAAGAAAAACCGATCCTGCTGGAGACGATTGAATTTCCAGATCCGGTGATTCACGTTGCGGTGGAACCGAAGACCAAGACGGACCAGGAAAAGATGGGCGTGGCGCTGCACAAGCTGGCGCAGGAAGATCCGACGTTCCGGGTGCATACCGACGAGGACAGCTCGCAGACAATCATCAGCGGCATGGGTGAGCTCCACCTGGAGATCATCGTGGACCGCATGATGCGCGAGTTCAACGTGCAGGCCAACGTGGGCAAGCCGCAGGTGGCTTACCGCGAGACGGTCCGCAAGAACTCGGAGGCCGAAGGCAAGTACATTCGGCAGACGGGCGGCAGTGGACAGTATGGGCACGTGAAGATTCGTCTCGGTCCCAACGAGCCAGGCAAAGGCTTTGAGTTCGAGGATGCGACGAAGGGCGGCTCGGTTCCGAAGGAATACATCAAGCCGATTGAGATGGGCATTAAAGAAGCCATGGAGGGCGGCGTGTTGGCCGGTTATCCGATGGTGGACGTGAAGGCTGTTCTGTATGACGGCAGCTATCACGAAGTGGATTCCAACGAATTGGCGTTTAAGATTGCGGCGTCGATGGCCTTCAAGGAAGCGGCACGCAAGGCGAGTCCGGTTCTGCTGGAGCCGGTGATGTCAGTGGAAGTTGTGGTTCCGGAAGAGTACATGGGCACCATTATTGGCGATCTGAACAGCCGCCGCGGACGGATTGAAGGAATTGAACACCGCGCCGGATCGCAGGTCATCAAGTCGATGGTTCCGCTGGCTGAGATGTTCGGATACGCGACCAACATGCGCTCCAATACGCAGGGCCGTGCGACGTTCTCGATGCATTTTTCGCGCTACGAGGAAGCTCCGCGATCAGTGGCGGAGGAGATCGTGGCCAAGACGCAGGGCACGAAGGCCAGATAGAGTTCAACCGCGGCGCGCGGAGAATGCGCGGCGCACAGCGCCTGAAGGTATGGGCCACGAAACGGGCCGGGCAGCGGTCCGCGGGATAACTAAAGACGGAGCTCGAGAGCAATGGCGAAAGAGAAATTTGACCGCAGCAAGCCGCACGTGAACGTTGGGACGATTGGGCATATTGATCACGGGAAGACGACGTTGACGGCGGCGATCA